>Ga0222710_1000151_pt1 | contig 31622 bp, 26 predicted proteins | sample AntAcemetage1696_FD_181143 | JGI IMG/M metagenome (GOLD analysis project Ga0222710, IMG submission 181143) | Saline water microbial communities from Ace Lake, Antarctica - #1696 | ecosystem: Environmental > Aquatic > Non-marine Saline and Alkaline > Saline | place: Antarctica: Ace Lake... | reverse complement strand
TACGCGTCACGCAGGTGAACCTCGGTGACCGTGAACATTAAGGCAAGCTTCTCAACTGCGGAAGGAAATGTCTTAATCGTGTTGTATGTTGACCGACCGATGACTTGCTTGAGGACGGCTTTCCCGAAAAAAGATGCAGTCTGCACTGCACAACTGGATGGGTGTGGTTCATAGCCACACAGGCGAGTCGTAAACGTCGTATTCAGTGGCACCTATTTCGAAGCGACGAAATGGATTCAAGGTTCGTCGTCGCGTTCGTTGCCGGGGGAATAGCGGGGGCGTGCATTTCGTGTACTTTTTTTCATCACAGAAACGTCGAGCGCGACCTTGCCGCCGCCGCCTCTGTCATTGAGGTTGGCCTTGCAAAGACGACTTCGACGAGCAACAGACCTATGCCCATTTCCAATGATGTGCATGACGAGATTGTGACCGAGCACTTCACCCGGAACATCCAGTTCTTCGGCGCAGAGGGTCAACAACGGGTAGCGAGCGCTTTCGTCGTCGTTGTCGGCTTAGGAGGGGTTGGAAGTCACTGTGCCCACATGTTGCTTCGCTCGGGTGTCTCACGCCTGCGGCTTGTGGACTTTGACCAGGTTTCTCTTTCTTCTCTGAATCGACACGCAGTGGCAAATCGGGAAGACGTCGGTAGATCAAAAGCGGAATGTCTCGCGGCACACTTCGCTCGCATATATCCAGAAGCTTCTCTCGACGTTTGCGCAACAATGTATCAGAAGGAAGCAGAGGAAGAGCTTCTGGGAGGTGAACCGGATTTCGTGGTTGACTGTATTGACAACATCGATACCAAGGTAGAGCTTCTTGCCGCATGTGTGCGACGCAAGATTCCTGTGCTAGCATGTGGTGGTGCAGGTTCAAAATGCGACCCTACGCGCATCAGGATTGTCGACGTGGCGGAGAGTGTCGTCGACCCACTTGCACGTGCTGTCAGACATCGCCTCAAGCGGGATCACGGAATTCATGGTGGCATCCCAATAATTATTTCAACTGAAAAACAGCGATGTGACCTCGTTCCTATCGAAACTGAAGATGGAAAAAGTCTCAAAGATTACCAGGTATTACCGAATTTCAGGATAAGAACCATACCCGTGTTCGGGGCGCTGCCAGCCATCTTTGGCATGGCGTGCGCTGCCCATGTTGTCACTACACTCGCCAAACAGCCTTTTGATTCTGAACCCGTTTTCCGAATGCAGCTTAAGCAGTACGAAACGCAACTCGAGCGTCTACGTGATCGAGAGGATGACAAGGGTAGTGCGGAAGCTTGTCTTGGTGTGGATCTGCAGGATATCGTATACCTGGTAAAAGACATCTGGCATGCTAGAAGTGCGCGCGACAAGTCTTGGTCAATGAGCAAAGGGATGTGGCGAAGCACAGCGGGCTTGTGTCTCACTCGCTGGAATCCGTTGAAGCCGGCTGTGCTCGACAATCTTGTGTTTTTGACACTTGACGAGGCGGATGCGCACGACACTTTGATGGACACTGAGGGTGTTGAAGGCCTAGTCCACATGCGAGAGATCGAACCAGACTTTGTTCGTTTTGTTGAGGAGAAGTTTGATAGGGTTAGAAGGGAAATGTCCATATGATGTAGTTAGAAATATCGACACTCGCTTCCTTGTGAACAAGCAAGCAAGAAGAGTTCTTCATCTTAAATACTGAAAACTCATATATATATATATATATATAATATATACCCCAGCAAATTTCATATTTTTCATCAACAAGAAGGTCGCCGAAGCCGCCATTATTTGCTACCCGCCGACGCGAGCCGCCCAAACGGTGCCGCGCACTGGACATGCATCGCTTACGTTGCGGGTCGAGCATTTTTCGGTGAATCACTATGGGCGTACGCGAGAGTAAAAGAAGTATTCGCGAGCGCGTAGAGAAACTGAGTCCAAGCGCAGTTGCAGAGGACGACGGTGGCATCTCCCTCTTTTCTGCTTCGACGAAAAAACGGCAGCGTAGAAGCACACCTGAGAAGGAGCAGGGAGCGGACGGGAAAGAATTCGCAAAGAGTGAAGACCAGGAGATATCAGATCGCATCAAGCCTGAGCATGCGAATGGAAGTACGTTTGCTTCGGGCGAAGCCTCGTTTCGAGCGTTAGGCTTGAACCAATGGCTCAGCAGTAACGTGGTCGCCATGGGCATATCGAAGCCTACACCAGTGCAACGTGGCTGCATACCAGCGATCCTGGCGGGTCGCGACGTCATTGGTACAGCACAGACGGGAACGGGAAAAACTGCGGCATTTGCACTTCCAATATTACAACTTCTCGGCAACGATCCATATGGAGTGTTTTGTCTCTGTCTAACTCCAACACGCGAGCTTGCCGCACAGATTGCAGACCAGTTTGACGCCTTCTCTGCGGGCATGACGCTTCGCTGCCAAGTGATTGTTGGCGGAGAGGATATCAGGACCCAAGGGGCAGCCCTGGTTTCCCGTCCACATGTGGTAATTGCCACCCCTGGTCGTCTCATGGAACACTTCATGTATGATGATTCACTCGCAAAGGCGTTCGCGAAGCTCCGATGCCTTGTGCTCGACGAGGTACGTTTCCCGGTCGCTCTCCTCTCTCCTTTTGTTCAGTTCATCGCTAACTCGTCACTCCCTTCCCACAATACAATTGTACGTATGAACAGGCAGATAGGCTTCTTGATCCTGGCTTCGAAGCAGAACTTCGAATTATCATGCATAATTTACCGTCGGTGAAGCGACAGACGCTGCTTTTCTCGGCTACCATTACCCGTTCGATTTCAGCACTGCAAGAGGTAACACTGAAAAAGGCGGTGCATTTTGAAGCATTTGAAGGACTGAAGGTAGTTGAGCGATGCAAACAGGAGTACTGCTTTGTTCCAGCGAAAGTCAAAGAGGTTTATCTGGTGCATCTCATTGCCAAAGCAAAATCATGGGGCGTGCGATCGATGATCATCTTCGTCGGTACCATCCATACGTGTCAGCTGCTGCAGGAAACACTCTCCTTACTTGCCATTGATTCTGTCGCGTTGCACGCCTGCAAAAAGCAGCGACACCGGGTGGCCAGCCTTGCGCGCTTTAAATCAGGAGAAGTAAACATCCTCATCGCAACTGATGTTGCGTCACGTGGACTTGACATTCCTTCGGTCGATCTAGTCATTAACCACGATGTACCTGCAGTGCCCCGAAACTATGTCCACCGTGTTGGGCGCACTGCCCGCGCAGGAAGAACGGGTCGAGCGGTGACGCTTATTTCTCAGTTTGATGTCGCTCTTGTTCATCAAATCGAAGAAATCACGGGAGTGGAAATGTCGGAAGTTCCAGATCTTGCTGAAGAAGACGTCCTCAAAGATATATCTCGCGTATTTACGGCGAGACGGGGGGCAAAGATGAAGATGAGTGAGAACGGTGGTTTCGATGACCAAATGCGCGAAAGGAAAACCCGTTTGGCTTCACAAAAAAAACAGTGAAGTGAGCAGAAGAAGGGAGAGAAATTACGCAGTAGAGACGTCAATACAGAAGGGGAAATGGACGCTGCCATTACAGCTTGCGTCTTGTGAAGAATCAGAGATCACTCAACTTCGCATGGTTACAATTGTAGTTGTTGAATCTCGTGACTGCTCATCTTCACCTCATTCATTACTCTCAAAAACTTTAGTGTTGTTTTGTGATTCGCCCTCGAAAGCACTTCGACAGTCAAACCTAACCGCACGTAGAGAGGTTGCTCGACACGCAACTAGGCGTCTTCTGTGTAAAAAGAAGTGGTACAATCAGGTGACTTAGCTCTTCACCCCAGCCATGCTCAGCCTACTCACCTCCGCTTTGTCGGACCTGAGGTCAATGAACCTTCGTCAATTGTTGCTTCAGTTGGTTAGCCTCGGACTCATCGTCACCTCAGCCTTGGTGATTTGGAAGTCGCTGATGCTGGTCACAGGAAGCGACTCGCCCGTGGTGGTTGTTCTGAGTGGATCCATGGAGCCGGCATTTTATCGGGGTGACATATTATTCCTCTACCTCGCCGAGCGCGCAACTAGGGTGGGCGAGATCGTCGTCTTTAACATTAAAGGTCGCGAGATTCCGATCGTGCACAGGGTGATAAGGGCGCACGGTAATCTCAATTATGGCGGGCAGGAACTCTTGACGAAGGGTGACAACAACTATAGTGATGACACCGTGCTATACGCCGCAGGACAGGATTGGCTACTGGAAAACCAGATCATGGGCAGGGCAGCCGGCTTTCTTCCTCATGTCGGGAGAGTCACGATAATCATGAACGACTATCCCGTTGTCAAATATGTCGTCATCGGTGTGCTTGGACTTCTCGTAGTGACGAGCAGGGAGTGACATATCGCAACGTGAGCGAGGAGTGAAAGCCAAGATCGGGCGCGCTCTGGGAGATGATAAACGTGCACATGTGCATTAAAAAAAGAGTAGTCTTTATTAGTCTTTATTAGGCATTGCAAAAAACTGAAACGTCATCGTCCCTAGCTTCCGAAACACTGCTATTATCAGGTCCAGGCGCATGTGCACAGAAGAGTACACAACTTTGACGCAAGGACTGTCATATGGATAGCAGCCGTATTGTTTCGAAGAAACCGGGCGATTTCAGAGGCCATCGAAGTTCTCGTCGTGGCAAAAGATCAAAAGATTTCAGTCATTGCTCCTTCATGGAACAACCGCCGTGGTGATTAGTTCTTCAGCAGAGCTTCGATATCATCGACGATGTTAGCGTTCTCAAACTTCGGGCTGTAGCGCTTGACGGGCTCGCCGTTCTGGTCGATGAGGAACTTCTCGAAGTTCCAGGTGATGTCTGAGCGACGGACAGGAGACCACTGGATGGGCATGGTGTTGGGCTGGATCGCGTAGATGAAGTCAGAGCCAGTACCGCCGCGGTCGTCCTCAGGCGCGGGGATTGCGTTCTTAAGGTAAGTCCACAGGGGCTCTTCGGTCTCGCCATTCACGGTAGACTTCGCCATGATCTGGAACTTGGGCTTGTAGCCGTCGCCGGGGCGAACATGCTCAAGGGTGTTCAAGAGCTCAAAGTCTGAATCGTAGCACTGGTGGCCAAATTGGTTGCACGGGAAACCAAGGATAGCGAGCTTGTCGCCGTACTTCTCCGCCAGGGCATTCAGTTGAATGAAATCCCTGACGGTCGTACCTCACATGGTCGCGACATTGTTAATGAGGACGACCTTGCCCTTGAGCTGGGCGAAGTCAAACTCCGTGCCATCGACTGGGGCGCTGCGAGTCCCACCACCGAGGGTCTTGCCCTTGAAGTCGTGGAGAGACGCCTTGGCGCGGACAGAGGAGCGCTGTGCGTAGAGCCGGCGAGGGAAGAATTTGATATAACTCGTCAGTTGTTTGAACGAAATTGATTCCGCGATTTCTATATACAACAGAGCTGATCAGATCAGCCCCTGCCGTTCACGGCGAGTTGCGATCCTCGCGGCGGCGGGCAGCGATGACGTGGAAAGTTTTCGCAATCGCGGGGGAAAGTTGCCAGGGAAACGCATAATGGTTCTTTACTTGCGGTTCACGGCGAGTTGCGATCCTCGCGGCGGCGGGCAGCGATGACGTGGAAAGTTTTCGCGATCGCGGGGGAAAGTTGCCAGGGAAAACGCATAAAGGGTCTTTACCTGAGCAGTGAACTTGGCGGTACGACTGGTCAAGCTCGCGGTTCTGCCACGCGCAAATTGCGCGGGCAGCGCGGTGAGACGGCTGCAGGCCGACATCATCGTTTATGGCGAACGGATCAGACCTGCAGCTCCTCAAAAGGTTTTTACGTGTTATCCGCCAGGATTTAGTTTTTGGGGTTTATTTGCTGCTCGTTTCCCGTCTCTGTCGGCGGGTGACCACGTCACGTCCATTGGCTCGAGCACTCGACCACGTGCTGCCGGACGACTCACCCATACACCTGGAACCCAGATCTGAAAGAAGCTCGCGTTCCGCACACACGTATCGCCGCGCTAAGCTCCGGCACGATGTCCGCCTTCGCTCTCACCTCGATGTCGCAAGGGGTGACCCTCCGTGGTGCCCCCGTGATCAAGGGTTCCGCCCGCGCCTCTAAGCGCCCGGCAACTGCCACGAGCCTTCGTGGCGCGCACATGCCCACGCGCGCGTCTTTTTCCTCCGAAGGCCACACATCTGAAATGGATGCTCGCCTCATGAGCACTATCCGCGCCGGTGGCATGGTCGTGCCGCGTCAAGAGGCGGGTGACCCCTTCGGTCTGCTCCTGCGCGAACGCATCGTTTTTCTTGGCAGCCAAGTTGACGACTTCACCGCCGACGCTGTCATCAGTCAACTTCTCCTTCTCGACGCGCAGGATCCTAAGAAGGTGAGTATAACGTTCTCGAGCGCGACACGTGTAATGTTTGCCCAGCGAAGAAATGCGCCCCCGAACCTGAAGAAAAGAAAGAGTAACTGACTTTCTTTTCCCCTCCCTCTTTAAACATTGCCGACGAATGCGGTGTCGTCGTGCGCAGGATATCAAATTGTTCATTAACTCTCCCGGTGGCTCCGTGACTGCGGGTATGGGTATCTACGACGCGATGCAGATGTGTCGTGCTGACGTGAGCACGGTCTGTATGGGTCTCGCTGCTTCGATGGGTGCCTTCCTCCTCACTTCTGGCGCGCGGGGGAAGCGCCTCTCGATGCCCAACGCGCGCATCATGATCCATCAGCCTCTTGGTGGGGCCTCTGGTCAAGCTGTCGACATCGAAATTCAGGCGAAGGAGATCATGTATCACAAGGCAAACCTGAACCGCCTCATGGCATTTCACACCGGTCAGGATGTCAAGCAGATCGACGAGGACACTGACCGCGATCGGTACATGTCTCCTCTTGAGGCGAAGAACTATGGCATCATCGACGAGATCATCGGTGGCGACGACGCCGGCCTCAAAATTGATGGTGCGCCTGCCGAGTTCCTCAAAACCAAGGCATCATACATTGCCTGGGGTGACGACCTTGCATAAGCGAAGATCTGCTGAGAGTGATGGCGAAGGCAGCACGGAGCAAGCAAGAATTCTTTTATTTCACTCACACACCAACAAAAAGAGTTCTGGCAAAGCAGTTAAAAAGATGATCCGCTTACAAGCGACGTAAGCTCTTCTTCTTGTCCATCTTCTTTTCGTTTTTAGCCTTCTTCGTAGCAGGATTTTCTGCGGTGCTACTAGAACCCTCTGCGCCGCCAACTTCACTCGCCGACAAGCCTCTGCAGGGCTTCGCATGAATTCCTGTGAACATCTTTGCTCGCCGAAAGTACTCGTCGTAATCCTCAAGCATGAGTTTTGCTGCCTCTTCATTGAGTGCCGACTCGGGAAACGGCTCGATAAGAAGACAGCGGATGACCATTAACACATGCCGAATGCCATGGGAAGGCTGCCAATCCTTTTTCAGAGTGTTGACACATATCTCACCACTCGGCTGACGGATGTTCGGATGAAAGATCTTTGTGAGAAAAAACCCTGCGCGTTGGAACACGTTTTTGCGGTCAGCGCTGACCCAGTGAAGTATTAGTTGCCTCTCCGAAGAAGAAAGGGATTCCTTAATGCATCGCGAGCGGGGATTAACGAGGCATATCATTTGAAGTGTAGCGTACCTTTCGGCGCAGTATGAGGGTAGTCTGAAGGAAGTACAAGCCTCATCTTGAAGACGCCACCTTGAAAGGGCGTGTCAACTGCGAAGGATAACGGAATGTGTTAGTTCACCTGTGCAGAGCAAACCGTCGAAGGAATTTGGGAGGAAACGGGAAAATGACAACATAGTCAACCGTACCAGGACCGTCAACCTCAGCATGCACATCTGCGACGTTTTCTTCGTTCATCACCACCTGCACGTCGGGCGTTGTGCAAAAGGAGTTTGGGACTGTGTCAGCTTGGGGAAAAACTCGTGCCGTGCCTGAAAATAGCCAGTGGGAGACGAGCAGGTGGAGACAGTTAAGGGTCGCTCACATTGATGCCTTCCGCGGGATGTGATTGCAGCTCGCGAAGTTGTTTGACGATGGCATTCACAGTGTCTGGTGAGAGATTTTCGCAGTTAGTCGCCTGCGACGGGAGGAAAGACGAGTGGTGAGCCGAGTCCATTTGAGGGGAACTACGTGAGATTTCATTCGTTTGCAGAAACATACCATTGGCGGACACTCGCTTGGAATCACCTCTTAAGCACCAGATGAGGATGAAACACTGTTACTCGTACGACAATGCAATCTGCGGACAGTAACACGGCGATGTGTTGTCGACTCTGTTGACTAGTGACAGTGCAGACAGCACGTGAGAGTCCCACGCAGCACGCGCGCACCGAAATGACAGTCTCGTGTTTCGTTCGTTCGCTTGGAACGAACACTACGAGAACGAAAATGCTAAAATCGTGCTAAAATCGTGCTAAACCCAAAATTTTCGTTTTTCGGTGCTAAATCGGTGCTAATCGGAAATCCGTGATTTAGCACGTGCTAAAATCGTGCTAAAATCGTGCTAAAACGACAGATTGAAAAACACATATTTTCTCCATATGACGCCAGTCAGAAACTTTTGCTTTGTTGAATTTATTTCTTTTTTCACCACGAAAAACCTCTTGCTTGGTTGGATCAGCAGCCATCGAGCTGGGCATGGCAGAGATCTGGGGCGCAGGGGCTGCGCCCCTGACCTTACTTACCCCAATCGTCTCAAGGTTGGATCTCATGTATATTTATGTATTTCTTGACCTGTCATACCCTTGATTTGAAGTGGGACATACGTTCGCGGCTGCCTTGCAAGGAAGAGAAAGCTGCAACATTTAAGTTTGGAGGTTAATTTTCCCTCTTAGAGACCACAAGTTGAGCTTGAGACAAGTATTCGCGAGCTTGGGCGGTGCTGTTTTCTTCAGGATCTACGTAATTTAGGTTGTGGATGTTGCCTTCGATCCTCGCCCCCGCCCATGTCCCCGCCCCTGCTGTCTCGGTTCACCATTTCTGCTGGAAGTGACGCACAGTGTAAAAAGGAAGGTCTCGGTCTGAGCGCCGCCGATAGGCGATGGCGAGTTGATTGTGTTGAAATATTGGGTGGCACTACTGATATTTGCCTCGAGAATCGTTATCTACCCATGTGTTTCAACATGGCTGGCTGTGTCGCACGGGCATTTTTCATTATTCAAGCAGAAACCGTGTGCTTCTTGTTTGTTGGTACTGAGTCGAAGCGTCGCGGCGCGGTGCCGCACTCGTCCCGAGACGCACCGTAGCGCTCGTCGCAGAGCCACTTGGAAAGCTTTTGGTGAGACCTCGCATTGTGGATTATTTTTTACTTGCGAATCCTATTTCACAGGTATCTGCACAAAATGTCAACTGGTGAAAGAAGTGTCGCCGGCGCAGGTAACTGAGTCGCTGGTGGCACTTTGCGCTTTGCGGCAACCGTCGCAGAGCCTTTGTGCTTCACAGCTTGTGTGATTTTGGTATCCTTTCGTCCGGTACAGGGCTGTTTCATGTTATTTAATATGGCAAGTCGCGGATTTGACCACTCGCCCCTGCCCCCTTGGTTTATGAAAGTGGATATCGGCGGCGGCGTCGCTGTCCCGAGCTTCCGTGTTCAGAGCGACAGAAAAAGTGACCTAAACACAGACAAGATACCACTAGCGAACGCGTCGTGGATGTCGATGTGCTTGTTCACGTGTTAATACAACATATTCTTATTCTATACACTTGCTTGCTTATTTCTCTGTTGTTGTGGGTCCATGTGTATCGCCGCACATGCGGTTCACTTACGCCAGTGACTGCATTCTCAATTTTCTACCTGCTGGACGGAAACCAAAAATTTGGTACGTTTTTTTATTTACAATTGCCTGTGTGCGTGCCTGGGGGCGGTTAGTTTTGACGACGCGTGCGCTTGTTCGCGGGCTCTTCAGGCACTGCCGCGTTTACGGGAACATCTTGCCACCTGCGGGTACAGATACATCGGTTTGAGTTTAACTGTTCAGGTTCAGGAGGAGGTTGACACGCCCAGAAACTTACCCTTCAGTTGGCTGCCACACTTTGGTCCTGTAGAAATTGACTACTTTCGACAGATCCGCTTCGTTTCGGGGCAGCGGGACGTTGTGCTTGTCCGTGATCACCTGTCGGAAGAATTCGCGGGCCGGATACTCGCTTGGAACGCACTTTTTACAACCTCTACCTCCACAACCCTTCCTGCAATCTGTGCTTGAGTACAACTTGTACCACTCTTGGGGGTGAGATACACCGTTCTGGCTGTGGCAAGAATGGCACGCCCACACGTGCTCGACGTAATGTTTTAGCGACTCTTCCGGTATCCCGACACACTCGTAGTGATACCATTCTTCGCAAATGGGACACACGACCATGTTGTGGGTCCGATCCGCTCGCCCCGCCTGGCAGCCCACCTCTAGGCAGTACAACCTGATGGACTGCCCTTCTCCTGTTGCCTTCTTGCCTGTGAGGGAGGGGGGGGAGGTGGGGATGGTGTCTTCTCGTTAGTGCTGACCCGTGGCCCGTGTTTTCTTTTTGTGCCGCGATTGAAAAATCAGCAGGTAGCTAGTCGGGCAGCAAGCCAGTAAAGCAGGTGGGGGGGGTGAAAAACAAAGTGAGAAAATCGCTCTTTTTCATGCTGAATTGAAGTCTGATTGGTGAAGGAACTTATATACACTACTCTTTACAGCAGTTGCGTCGGCCTACGTGCGATATCACTCGATTATTGGTATCACTTATGTACATACCAGCCGTCAGGACCATCACGATTTTTTTCTGCTTCGTCGTATTCGCACCCCTCATGGCCGATGAAAAAGAATCCCCAATCGTGCGAGTACCTTCCTTTTCCAACACTTCCGTTGGAACAATATCTTTTTTTGTTGTTTAATTTCCAGAAATTCAACGACGCCGGTAATGGAGCTAAACAGGGGGAATTGATACATACATCATTAGGAGGGGTGGGGGTCGTACCTGGTGATGAGGCAGTTTGATCCATCCGGACACAAGTTTCTATCCCCGTGTTAGACTTGGTAGGATCACCGATTGCTTCACCATCCCCCTTCTCAGCAGCTCCGTTAGAACGAGGCAGGGGCGTACGTTGCTCACCGGGAGTCAATGGGTTGGTAGTATCCGTAACAAGCCGAGCAGGCGAATTCGGAACAGCAGCTGTCACAACAGGCGGATTCGCAACGGGTTGCACAACAGGCGGAATCGCAACAACAGGCGGCGGAACAGGCGGAATCACAACACCAGGCAGAACAGGCGGATCACCACCAGTGTTCGCGCCATCCGGCTTGTGGTGATCCAGAAACGCAGTAAACACCTTGGTGAATTTCTGGCTCACACCTTTCCACCAACCCGGATTCGGGCGAACCTGCGGAAATGACATCTTGTCAGCAGCCGTTATGAAAAAGAAACATTTTGCGAGAAGGAGGGAAAACACCTACCTTAGGGAGAACACCAAGCGCAGTGGCGGCATCCTTGGGAAGAACCCCATGGTGTTGAAGTGTGTAACTGTCGTAGTCCAACGTCGCAAGTAATGCGATGATCTGCGTTTCTACGTTCTTCGCGTTTGCCGTATCCTTATACCAAACCGGGCTTTGCGGTGTGATGGCAGCCTGAAGTTCCCCCACGACTTTGTTCCAAGCATCACTGTCGCAATCAACCTTGCCCATAGACAGGATAGCCTTGACAAGTTTCGTTGTCATGTCCTCGATAACTGGAGTAGCCCCCCTGGCCGGTGCGGTGGCGTTGTTCGCAGCCGAAGCCCTCCTGGCCTGCGCAGCCGCTTTGGTCGCTTCCTTCCTCACCTGAACTTCCTGTTCTTCACGTAAATTGGCGTTATCAAAAAGGTTGTCAGATGGGCCATCAATCTCGTTGACGCCGTCTGCAAGTCTTTCCTCTTCCTGATTCTCATCTTCAGCGACAACGTCGTCATCTCCATCGTCATCTCCATCCATCGGCGGCAAATCACCGCCATCGGACGTTTCATCGCCGCCAACATTAGCAGCAGGTAAACGAGCAGGAACAGTAACAAGAGCGCCGTCAAGCACTCGTATGGCTCTGTGTTGGCGTTCTCCGCCTTCTACAGGCGGTTGTCTTCTTAATCCCAGTAGCATTGCTCCAGAAGCGACGGGGATCGTGGGCGGTAACACGGCCTGCGAACTTTGGTTCCTTTTCTTCTGGAACGAAATGGCAGCCTCCATACTTTTTGCATCTCTTCCCTCAAGCAGCTTCAAGGCAGTCCTGGAATTCCTGATTATATCTTTGATTTTTTGGGTCCAAAAGACATAGTTAGTCGATACATCGTGGGCTCTAGGGTGCTTGGGATGGCCTTCTGCTTCAGACTGTGCATGGTGAAGATTTGCGAGTTGCATCATGTGACGCGCGAAAAGTCTTATGTTACTCTCCGGCTGATCGTTGAAAGCCATGTACGTGCCATCCAGAGGCGTGCTAGGATCATCATCATCATCATCATCAGCAGCAGCTGTCTTCAGGTGGATCAACAGAAAGCTATCGCATTTTCCTCGCAACTGAATTCCGCTTTGTGACCACAGTCCCTGCTTCTCAAAGTTAGCCTTTTTCTTCCCGCCAGCGGGAGGACTCGGCTCAGCAGCAACGGCCGCAGGTGGCGCAGAAACCTCCGCACGTTTAAAGAACATAATAAGCTCGTTCGCCGATGCCGGAAGTGTTTTGACACATTCCATGAGGTCCTCTTTGCGAATCTCAACTCGATCATCTTCGTCTTGAACGGAGAGCTCAAATGCGCCAGACGGAGCTTCACTTGTAAAGAGCGAGTTGACCTTGTCTCTACGGGCTTCAGGGGTGGAAGTATCGGCATCTGGACCATAGTACTTTACCTTCACTATACCTTCAGGGAAGTGAACACGTAACTTCATCTCGGCAGATAACGTGCGCGTATCTGCCTCGAAGTGTGGGATGCCAACAAGGCGGGAAACGTGTTCTAAAAACGCTACTAAAACTTGCAAGCAAGCAAGTGCTAATTTCAAAAATAAAGCCGAAAAATAAAGATGTCATCACTCATTTCCTTCGTTCTGGCCGACACTTTCCGTGTGCGCGACGACGACGCTTGCGAGTGATGCAAGTATGAATGAAGCGGACACGTGATGAACATACTGGAGGTTACGGGCTTTGTACGAAGTGCAACACTTGGGTGAAGAATAGAACAGCTTTTTACAAACTGCATCACAACTCGAAGTGCATTCGGAACGTTGACACGGTTGAAGCCGCAAACCCACCATATTCTCTCGGTAATAACGAAACGGAAGTTTATGACGACGAACAAAGTGACGCCGGGAGTGACAATGGGGAGCACGACGGCTTGCCAATAGACTACGAGGATGACGCAGCATATACTAACATGAACGTGGGTCAGGAAACCAGCCTTTTCGACGAGCAAACGACCGTTGAAGAAGGAGATCCTGCTCATGTTGATGTTGATGATGAAATACCTGCTTCCTGGGCTGGTGCTCAAGCACAATATGAGTCTGACGGGGAAGTCGTATCATGTGTTGAAACAGAAGTGGATATGGATATATACGGAGAGGCAGACGAAGAGGTTTTGGAAGCCGATGAAGCATACGCTGACACTTTGGCTTCAAACGGTAACTCATCACGGGATGAGTTCCTTTTCCCGAAAAAACTTGACTGTGATTATACCGTAAAAGAGGTTGCCCTGTTTGAGTTGCGGGAGAAGATGACGATGAAACTTACAGACGCGGATTTCAACACTAAACTGCGGAGCACAAAGTTCTACCTGGATAGCATTGAGCCGAACAACAACTATCCCGCAAGTGAACACGCTTGCAAGAAGATTTTGGGAATTGAAGATGTCTGGGAATCCGCGGTGCATTATTGTCCAGAGTGTTTTACAAGGTATCCTAAATTGGAGAAAAGGGAATGGCTACGAAAAAAACAGGATGTGTGCGGTACACCAGGGTGTACTGAGCTTCGATTTGAATGCCGAAAGACGACCGCGGGAGAGGTGGTGTATCCAAAGGCGTATTTCATTTACTTTGGTGTCAAGAAAGCAATTTTGGCATCTTACGCCACTGGACAACTTGCTGCTCTACGAGCACAACCAAATGCCCGAACCAGGGACGATATATGGAACGGCAAGTTAGTAAAACGCCTGAATGAAGAACATCTTGGAGGTGAACTCTTGCATGAAGAAGACGTGACGGCTGTGGATGGTTCACGAGCTAAGTTGAGAAAGTGTGGCTTGCTGGATGTTGGCTTCGACGGCGCTAAACTATGGACTCACAAGCAATACAGCATGGACTTCTTTGTTATGCGGTACTGGGATGTCCCTTTCGAAGTCCGCGGAAAGACAGCGTTCACGATGCTGCTTGGATTGTATCCTCAAAGTGTGAAGCAGGGGAAGATGCAAGACATTTTCATGGCACCATTTGTTGAAGAGATGCAGAAACTTGGAAGCGAAGGCGTTTCAGTGTACGATCCGTTCTTGAAGCAAAGTTACGTATCAAAATGGTTCTTGGGCACCGTCAGCGCTGACACCCCTGCTCGAAATGTTGTTGGAAAGTTTTATGGAGTAAGTGGATATCGAGCGGATTATCGTTCGTTGTTTCAGGGGGCTAAGTTCAGCAACATCAACAGTGACGGGACGTACTTTACAGGGTACTGTGCACCGGTGAAGCAATTCATGTTTTTCGATGATGACGAAGAGTTGTGGGCCAATGATCCACGACTGATACTGAACCACACCAAGTCACTCGATCTCGCGTCACGCGTTCAAAATGGCAAAGTGATTGACGGCGTGCTATTGAAAATGCCAGCCAATGTTGCGGGGCGACATGGGCTTCCTCCACTGGCGGAGCTGACATACTTTGACTTACATTTTGGATATCTACTCCCATGGATTCACGCTGGCCCGTGGGGAATATTGAAGAACTTCTGGAAGCACTTACTTCGGGATTACATCGGTAGAGACGCCCCACCACTCTGTATACCGAATCGCGTTCGAAAAATTATTTCCCAACGTGCTAAGTATTTGGTGTTGACATCAGATATGGGGAGACCGTACACCGATATTGTGAGGTATAAAGGCACTTGGGTGATGGAAAATTGGCTGCATTGGGCTGAGACGTTTTCTCCTGTGATTGCTCACGACGTTCTGCAAGAAAACTGCCCAGAAGCTTTTGACGCGTGGCTACATCTCCGACGAGCGTTTCTGCATTATTTGTGCTCACATGACTGGTATGATCACTTAGACGCTGGGGAAAAGGACAAAGCCCGCGTCGATGCGAAAGTCTCAATGCGCACGTATGCTGAGTTTGTAGAGTCGAAACTTGGGATAGAGTATTGCACCATCAATCTTCGATTGCTCACAGTGCACTCGTATGAGCAAGAGATTCAGACCGGCCCGATCAAACACACGTTGGAGTTCTGGGTGGAAAGGGCCATCCAGCGGTACAAGAAGTGGGTAAAGGATCGGGTGGTGCTGAAACCGGACATCTTCCTGGGGAATTGTTATCTGCTGGAATGTGCCCTCAACGTCGCCTCCGTAGAAAGAGATGTACATGAGTTGATTTCTCGTGCTCAACAGGCTGTGCAAAGGGATACACTTGACGACGATAAGCTTTACATGCACCTGGTTGGATCTGGAAAGAGAGTTGAAGTGAACGAAGCGTTCGTTGGAGATAAATTGGACTTGCTTAGAGAGTTCTTGGATGATAGCAGGCGACTTGACATTGAATCAGCCTTTGAGTTAGCAGGGGAAGTTTCGGTGCATGTATTCAAGAGAGCACAAGTCGATTTAGAGGTGTTTCATTCCACGGAGTACCTCCGGACAACATCGCGATGCTCTTACCACGTTTGTTACCAGCTCAAGGGCGACGACGCGTCCACCAAACGATTTGGACGAGTGCTGAGGTACTACAAGATGCAAGAGGGACTGGGACAAACGACATTTCGGATTTGTGAGATGGATGAATTCGAAGGAACACCAACTGAAGATGACAAGATGCTTGGTTATGACACGGTTAGCACTGCTTCGCCAGTCACAAGGTTCGTCGCGTTGGAAGACTTTAGGCGCAAAGTAATCTTGTTCGAGCCCCCAGACTGCAAAGAACGCAACGAAGCGCGCGTGCTGCAGTGCTGGACCAAGGGTCGAATCTGATTTTAGCAGCGCGCTAGCTAGCTAGCAAGCGACGCTCCCACCAGCGAGCGAGCTGCAAAACGAACGAGCGAGCGGCGAGCGAGCGATTTATTTATTAATAGCACGCGCTAAAATCGTGCTAAAACCGTGCTATTTTTTCTATATTTTTCACGCGGCGGCGCGCTCGTTCGTCGTCGCTTTCCATTATATTGTATTTATTTGCTCTCGGAATTTACAATTTTTAGCACGATTTTAGCATGCTAAATCGTTCCCTTTTTAGCACGATTTTAGCATTTTCGTTCTCGTAGTGCACTACGTGGAAGGCGAAAAACAAAAAAATGCGTGCCCTTTTCCCAGCAGAATAATGAGGTCAAAAGCAGTCAGGACAATAACTTAGTTACATTTCCGTTCAACTATTTACACCTGACGTGATCTTCTTGTTTAACTGTTCCACGTCTGCCTTGAGTTCATCAACTGTCCGTTCAGCCTCTTCAGCGCGTCTCCTGGCACGCAACTCTTCCTTCGCAAGCTCTTGCACCAAAATCTCCAACTCTCGCAGGCCGCTGGGAGCATGCAACGCACTTGACGAAAACCCTGTAACAATTTTGTCCGAACTGTTTGGGCTCTTCGCCAGCATTTTGTCTTGCCGGGCCAACTCATCCGCAAGTTCACAAACCTTCAGCTCGAGTTGTTCTTCTCTCGCGCGCAAAAGTTGCGCGACACTACGCTCGCGTTCAAGCTCAGCCCGGACATTTTTTACAGCAGTCGCACTGCGATTCGCTTCTTGCATTTTTCGCGTCAATCCGCTGCGCAACTCTTGGATTTCTGACTGTAGAGCTTCAGCGCGCCGCCTTTCTTTTTCCTCTCTCGCCGCCGTCGTCTTATTTTCGTCTTCTTTCTGCTGACACCGGAAACGCTCGTTCGCAAGTTGATGGCGTGACTTTTGGTTTCGATCAGCAAGCTCACGAACGTGTCTCCTCAAACCTACGCTTTCATCTTGAAGGGTCCTGAGCTCTGTTGTTATCTCCTCACGAGCGTGAATATGTGCTCTCGTGTCATCTTCGGCTCGAGATACAGCTACAAGCGCGCGACGTCTATCTTCCACCGCTTTCGCCGCCTCGACTGCGGACGCATCTTTCTCCTTCAGTAGGGCCTCAAGTTCGTCAGCAAACTGCTCGACACCGCCTCTGGTAGGTGTTGCGCGTGGCGTTGCAAGTGCGTCCCATGCGACTGCAACATCAGCACGCATCGTAGCAACCTCCGCACGGGCCGCCCTGGCCTCGTGTTCAGCACTTTCCCTCGCAGCGTCGAGGCGTGTTACAAGCTGAAGAAAATCGTGTGCCTTTTGTTGGCCAATAGCAAGCGTGGACTCGCGCACAGCAGTAAAAATCTCGTCCAAGACACGAGGAACCTGCTGCTTGGCGATCACGGCGGTATTTTCGAGAGAGATTGCGTGTGCAGATGTTGTTGTTGAGGCCCGCGCGAGGATGGAATCAGCCGCTGTAGGAAGCTCGTTCAAAGAAAGAAGAGATATTGACCGCACGTGTTCGCCTTCGCCAACTTTAACGTCGGCATCTGCGTCGGTTTCAGCGCTTGTCTGTCTCACGGGTTCCGCTGAAACTTCTACACAAAGGTCCGAAGATGATGAAGTAACTTGTGGTTTCGTGTTCTTACTTGTGGCACCGATGCTCAGCGACAACGCTTGCTCGAGCGCATGGTCACGTGCAGCGACAAGTTCACGTACCATAGAAGTCGCCACGGCAACTTTCTCAGAAGTGGAAATCACGGCATCCACGTCGCGGTCAGCATTCAACGCGTCACGAAGCGTCAAAATAATCGAAGAAAGCGCCCTGTTCAGGTCGTTTACTTCGACTCGGCTGTTAATTAGCTCACGTGAGAAGCTTTCCATTTTGGCGATGCCACGTATCGTCGCCTTGAGCTGCTGAAGGCTCAACGTTTTCGTCTGCATTTGACTTTTCAAAGTCTCGTCGAGAAGCCGAAGCGCTTCCGTCAGGGTATCAGCAGCGACAACATCCTCGCCATTTCGTATAGTTTCTTCCAGTTCGTTCTTCACTGTGGAGAGAGCGCTATGCATCAGGGCCGGCAAGCCCTGGTCGAAACCCCAGCTGCAAGCGCTCAGACCAGTGGGGAGAAGACGAGCGAGGCTGTTTGACGAATTTCGCGATTTTTGAACAAAAAGATTTTTACCGGGTGAGCCCAGCACGAGCAGACTCTAGAGTCCCATCGTCACATTCGACGCTGCGAAGGTGCATCCCTATGGTATAATCCGAGATACTACTGCCTGCGCACCCCTGGATGAATGAAAACTGATCAGAAGCACTGCATTCCGCGAGACCGTCATTTTGTCTTTTATTACAGGATCTCTCTTCGCTCGTTGCTTGCGAATACGATGCACACCCTCTCTCCCCGTAAAAATAAAGCTGGAGCGCCACAAAACTGAGAGACGGTCTCATCGTAGCTAGCTAGGTTAGAACAATTCCGTCAAGAATCCCACTCCTTCGTGTCATCCCACTCCTTCGAGTCAAAATCTGGCACAGACCTGTAGCTCCGCTTTTGTCCCGTTGCCTTTTCCAACTTCTTGTACTCGAGATGGATACCTTGTGCTGCTTCTCGCCAGTCTGGGAATGCAAAATTCACTGCAGCTTTCCAACCGATACCGAGATTCACACCCCAGTGGACTGAACCGTAGTCGGTAGCAATGTATTCAGAAGGTCCTTGAAGATGCCGGTACACGTGAATGCGTTTTCCTTCTTTGCTTGCCCAAGCAGAGACAGAAGCAGGATCAAGCCAGATCTTTCTCTGCTCCAAGCAATCAATAGTGTATTCTTCGCCGAGCGTTTCACGTAGATATTCGTGAAGGTGACCTATGTCTTGCCGAGGTACAGAATACCACGCTGCCCAAGTGTGGGAGCCAGGAGGCGATAAAATCACATTTGCACTGCCAAACGCATAGTCCTCTATGTGACAGCAGAACACTGATCCTGGGTTCATCAAGTAAAGCCAGGGAGAGATGATACCTGCACCCCACAGCAAACTACGACTGCTGTGTAGATTAGATTGCTCGTCAGATTCAACCGTATTTTGTGTCAGCTGCTCTCGTGGTGTGCAGCGGCGTTCACAGGTGGCAAGCAGCTTCCGTAGTATCGATCCGTCGCTGCCTGCAACAGATGCAGGCTTCCAAAGATGTACAGGTGTGGGATCATCTGAAGGTTGATGATATCCTGACCCTACGTGCGCACTCAGCGCATCAAGTGCAACAGAAGAAAGGTAAGACGTTCGCAACGGCACGCGTGAACGTAGTGTTCTTAGAAAGAGACGTTCGCGCTGTGAAGAACAAAGTTCTTGGTATGGTGCACACGAACCCTTGAACGATTTATCAACATCCAATAGCATCTGACTAAACGATACGTCGCCCAGGTTTAGGAGATTTTCTTCAGTCATTGTAACGCTCAGCTGATTGCCATGCGGAAGGGTTTGCTGTAGCAAAGCAAAGTGACCATTCAAGGATTTAACTTGTGTTTTGTTATCTTCCATCCAACGCAGGTCCAGAAGAGTACTGCACTCTCGCGACTCGTCCCAGACGTTGTCACACTTTATTTTCATGGCACCCTGGCGACGCAACGTGGCTAGCGATGCACTGTGTCCTCCTTGACCTTGCAGCACATCTTGCGGTGATGATGAACCTGCAGAAACAAATCTTCCTTCGCGAGCACCATGGAATCCGATGTTAAAGTTGTCTTCACTTATTCCCGTCCAACCAGGCTCCAGAGGGTTTATTGCTGGTCTTGGGTCCTGTATTGTCCTTGCAAATGGTTCAGATTCTGTCCCCGCACCAGCCGATGCGGCAAACATATCAGCCGATGCTTCAGCAAGCAAGTAGTCTAGAGGTTTCTGACCACTAAAAAACGCAAAACCTTTCTGCGACTCGTGTCGAGATCAACCCGAGTGTTTGACTCGAGAAGGCGTTTCTAGCTCGAGGTAAACGGTGTATGTTCAGTCAGATATGACGGAACCTATACTCCGGCTCTCACCAGCCGCGAAAGATACACCAGAAGTCGTAAAAGCGCCGCGGACGTCGATGTGATGTGACTTTAGTTCGGTTCGGGGCTTCGGGCAAAACATTATTATTACCGCGAGACGACTGTATATATATATGTTGTATGTGTTGTGATATTTTCGACAAAAGGCTCTCTCAGCTAGAAAATTAAGTAGTGGAGTCGCTCGAGGGTGAAGTGAACCGCACGTGCGGCGATAGAGAGCCAGCATCAGACAAACAAGTAAGTGTACGAATAAGAATTTTGTCGTACGTGAACAAGCACATCGACGTCCGCGACGCGTTCGCTCGTGGTATCTTGTCTGTGTTTAGGTCACTTTTTCCGTCGCTCCGAACACGGAAGCTCGGGACAGCGACGCCGCAGCCGATATCCACTTCCATAAACCAAGGGGGCAGGGGCGAGTGATCAAATCCGCGACTTGCCATATTAAATAACATGAAACAGCCCTGTACCGGACGAAAGGATACCAAAATCACACAAGCTGTGAAGCACAAGGCTCTGCGACGGTCGCCGCAAAGCGCGCAGTGACGCCAAGGACTTGGTTGCCAGCATCGGCGACACTTCTGTCACCAGTTGACATTGTGTGCAGATACCTGTGAGGGTTATAACAGAGCGCAGAGATGACCCCCCCAGATCGCAACATACATATGATCCCCAAGTAAAAAATTACCCACAAAGCGAGGTCTCACCAAAAGCTTTCCATGTGGCTCTGCGATGAGCGTTACGGTGCGTCTCGGGACTGACGGAGTGCGGCGCTGCGATGCTTCAACTTAGTTCCAACAAACAAGACGCACACGGTTTCTGCTTGAATAATCGAAAATGCCAGTGCGACACAGCCAGCCATGTTGAAACATATGGGTAGATAACGGTTCTCGAGGCACATAGCAGTAGTGCCACCCAATATTTCAACACAATCATTCGCCATCCCCTATCGGCGGCGGCGCTCAGACCGAGACCTTCCTTTTTTACACTGTGCGTCACTTCCAGCAGAAATGGTGAACCGTGACAGCAGGGGCGGTGACATGGGCGGGGGCGAGGATCGAAATCAACATCCTTGACCTTTAACTTCGTCGATCCTGAAGAAAGCAGCACCGCCTAAGCTCGCGAATACTTGTCTCAAGCTCGACACGCACGTGGTCTCCGATAGAGTGAAAATGTACCTTCATCTACTTGCAAGCAACAGCGAGGGATCGAATGTCATCACTCTCAAGTCAAGGGGATCATCGGTACAAGAAATACATAAATGATCCAATACCGCGACGATTTTGGTAAGTGGAGGTCCGGGGGAGCGCAGCCCCTGCGCCCAGGACCACTGCCATGTTCATGCTCGAAGCTAACGTAAAGCTCCTTTTTCCATTTCGACAAAATAATGTGGTGAACCATCTGTGTGTTCCACACACGCACGCGCACGCGAGAAGACGACGGTACGAGATAGAACGATATCACCAATGCTCCACGTGTAAACCGGCCATGGACGCATGTCTCCGATACCGCGGTATTCTTCCTCCAGGATTTTCCGTGCCATTGCGGGTGAAGCGACGGCAAAAAAGAGTTTATATCGCCCGATGTCAGCTCGAACGTACTACGATCCAAGGACTCGCCCCGTCGCAAAGTCAAGGAGTTCGTCCGGAGCAACAGATATTCAGCGTGTGTGTTAGGCAGGCCCCAAATCTAGGAGATGGTAACGCTCGAGCGTGGTGGACCTCGTCCACGGGAGTGTCGCTCACCCTGGTGGCGCTGGTAATAAGCTGTGCTGCTGCGTGCTTTGTTTTTATCCGGCGAAGGTTGAATACGATATCGGCAACGAAACGTGTGGTAGTCTTGGGGGGGGGGTTTGCTGGGATTACACTTGCTAGGGAACTAGCACACAAGTGCGCTGTCACCCTGATAGACGTTCGAGATTTCTTCGAGTACGTACCCGGTGTCCCTGGAGCGATAGTAGGAAGTAAACCGCTTGGTTTTGGGTCATGGGCGCTAGATAACGATTCGTCGTCCGATCAGATTGTGGCGCAGAAAAGACTTGCCCCGAGAAGGAGACTGAACCAGTTGCACCGCACGATAAAAGAAGTCACGCCCATCTCCACTCGATTCTTGCGCATCGCTCCTTCAAAGTCAGTCATAGTGCGACACGGAACTTTAGACGTTCCTCTTCAGGGAAAATCATCGTCTACGACTACGGAAACAATCAACTGGGACTATCTCGTCTTCGCTACTGGAAGTCTATATCCGTCTCCTTTGAAGCCTTCAGCATCGTACAAATCCGAGCGTGCAGAAGAAACAGCTCAGAGGTCGCAGCGAGCGCAGCGAATCGAACATTTTGCGTCTGCAGCCAGTAAAATTGCAAGGGCGAGACACGTCATGATTATTGGGGGTGGTATAGTTGGCGTCGAGCTTGCCGCAGACTTAGCAAATGCGGAGATGAGAGCTCCACGTCGAATAACGCTTGTTCACGGAGGTCCGCGATTAATGGATGACCTGCCTGTCTCTGCTGGAGAGAGGGCCACAAAATGGTTACGAAAACACGGTGTGAATGTGTTGGTTGGAGAAAAGTTTGTCCCGAATGAAACCAACGCCGACGAAACTACCAAGACGTATAAAGGTGTGCATTCAGGCACTACTATCACTCCTGATGAGGTCATCGTGGCAACTGGTGCACGACCGGCAACAGAGTTCCTCACTGAGAGAGAAATTTCAGGCACGGAACATCTGAAAGTACCTTTGGATGGAAGCGGTCGTATTCGAGTCGATCCAAAAACGTTCCGCGTGGACTGCAATGTCCACGGTGTCGTGACCGAGGATGGAAGTAGCGAGGAGCAGCCAGAAATTTATGCAATTGGTGACTGTGCGGCAAAACCCGCTGATCAGTATCTAGCATCTTACGCTCACTGGGAAGCTGAATATGTGGCGTCACGAATTCTTCGCGGCGCGGTTGCTGGGTCCTATAAGTGCCCGCCACGGCTGATTTGTGTTAGTCTTGGTCCAAATGATGGTTTGATCATCTGGGGCGACAGGATACTTCGCGGGGGTTTCTTTGCTGCGCTCTTTAAGCTCGTGATCGAATTCTGGTTTAAAAATTTTCTGCCCGCACCTTACGGTATTTTTCGACACCTTCCGAATTTCCGTGATTGAGGGACGGAGTTCTGAGCTCAGCAGTTCTGTAGTTCGTACAATAGAGTTTGTTTTGTTGTCATCTCGTCATCTTGTTAAAAAAATATGTAAAATAAAGGCTACATACAGCTTTCGTCTGTCCCTCGCTTTATTTGGATCTGCACTCTGCACGCGCACTTATTACTGTGCATTTTTCCGAAATTTGATGTAAATAACCTTGCGAGACAAAAGCAGAGCGAGCGAGGCATTAACGCGCGCGTGCCACGCCAAGGTTGACGATTGATCCATCTGGCGTATTCGGTGCGTCTATATGGCTGCTGACCTGAACATAGATGGGACAACATCGTCGTTCTGCAAAGTTCTGGACCTCACGGGCGCCGCGATAGCCTCTTCTGACGTCCCTCAGGAAGATGCTGGAAAGGACCAGGAGGTTTCCTCGAAGAGAGATGGAGTGCCCTCCATCTCCCTTCCTTCACAATCTTCAGAAGTACGACACTTCGCTATGGATATGGGGGGATCACTCGTGAAAATCGTTTATTTCTCACCAGACACCGAGAACGCTGCTGGGGCGTCCCCGTTCTCTTCTCCTCTTCTTGGAGGTGGACGGTTGCATTTTCGCAAGTTCGAGGCCTCCAAGATGGATCAGTGCCTTAAATTTATTGAACAGAAACAGCTCCACCTTGGCACCGAGGGCGGAAAAGCTGTGGTTAAGGCCACTGGAGGTGGCGCTTTCAAAAACTCAAAGCTATTCCATGACAGATTTGGCATCCAACTCCAGAAGGAAGACGAAATGAAGTGTGCTGTTGCAGGTGCAAACTTTCTGCTGCAGACTATCCTCGACGAGGCTTTCACATTTACCGAGGGCAAGAAAGACTTTGTGGTGCACAAGGATGGACTGCAAGGGGAAGACGATTTATTCCCTTATCTCCTGGTGAATATTGGTTCCGGTGTCAGCATAATCAAAGTTGACAGTGACGGTTTTGAGCGTGTGGGTGGCACAAACATTGGTGGAGGGACTTTCTGGGGCTTATGTCGTCTCCTGACTGGACTCAAAGACTTTGACCAAATGCTCGCGTGTAGTGCAGGAGGTGACAACAGCAAGGTGGACATGCTAGTCGGTGATATTTATGGTGGAAGAGATTATGCAAAAGTTGGACTCTCCAGCAATACGATCGCATCCTCCTTTGGCCAAGTTGTGATGGACGAGGGATCGCTTGAAGACTACGACAAAGCGGATATCACTCTTTCGTTGCTCCGGATGATAAGCTATAACATATCTCACATTGCCACGATGACGGCAGTGAAACATGGGCTGAAAAGAATATTCTTTGGGGGATATTTCATCCGTGGTCATGCATATACAATGAACACGATATCTTTTGCAGTAGATTACTGGAGTAAAGGCGAGCTGAAAGCAATGTTTCTCCGGCACGAGGGTTTTCTAGGTGCGCTGGGTGCTTTTCTCCAGGATGCTGACGCGCAATCTCTTTCATCCGCACCTCTGCAAGGCGCATGGATCGAGAAGTTCATTAAATGCTCCATTCCACCAATGAAGAGAGCTGCATCGCAAAATGTTTCATGTCGTGACGAAACTACTGGGGTGGGCGATTACGCAGAAGGAACACCAGTTGGATCCGGTGCAGCTTCACTTGCAGAGGCCACTCGAAAAATGGTGTTGCACGTACGGTCTATGTCAAACGACAATAATGAGTTTGCGGGCACCAGTTCGAACGATTATGATGCTTGCGAAACATCTTCAAAGAACTCTCAAGTCACGAGCTCTTCGGTGCGTACGCAAGATTCTACTCAAAATCAGCTTCTCGGTAAGGCCAGTCTTCAAGTAGGCGTGCTTCATTTAGTTCCAACTCTGAAACTGTTCCCTTTGTTGCGGTGGCCAGAACGTTACGAACCAAACATTATTGACATGTTAGAATCTCGGGAAGAACGAGAGTATTGGCTCGATATCCTACAAGGTATGAGTCCTGGTTTGGTGGAAAAAGCGGTGGCTTCTGATGCCTTGCTGAGATCAGGCACTGATAGTGTCGAAAGTGATGCCATCGAACGAGGGGAAGCGTTTCGATCAGTGTTCTCTGCTCATCTTGATCGTTTGCGAGAGGAGCCAGCCGCATACGGAAGGATCGGACTCTCGGGATTATTTGAGATGCGCGAAGAGTGCCTGCGAGCATTTGGATTCAAAGACGCCTATTTTGATGTTAAACAACAAGAAAACGCGGCAGCTCTTGCGGTTCTCCCGGATTTACTCGCAGAACTCGATGCTTTGGAGGAAGGTGAAATTCGACTGCTAGCTCTTGTTGAAGGGGTGCTCGCAGGCAATATTTTTGATTGGGGCAGTCAGAGCTGCGTTGATCTGTACAAAAATGGGACCATACTCGAGATCTACAGGAACGCTCGTTCTTCCATAGCGCGACCTTGGGCAGTCGACTGTTTTGATGAGCTGAACGAGAAAATGTCAGGGACTGACGGTCAGTCTGATAAGGGCCGTTTCGGCACTTTTCACAAATATCGCAAAGCATTGCTGTTTTGCGATAACAGCGGTGCTGATGTTGTGCTTGGGATGATTCCGTTTGCTCGAGAGCTTCTGAGGCACGGCACCGATGTTTGCCTCGTAGCAAACTCTCTACCAGCGATAAATGATATCACGGTAGATGAGTTGCGTGATGTTATCCTTCTCGCTGCTGAGAAGTGTGATATCTTGGCTGGGGCCTTGCACGCTGGCGAGGAGTCGAATGAGGGAACTTTTGGGAAACTTACGGTTTGTGCAAGCGGAAGCGGGTCACCTTGCATCGATTTCAGGCGAACATCTCAAGAGCTTTGCGAGTCAGCCGAAGGAGTAGACCTCATCGTTCTCGAGGGCATGGGCCGTGCTGTGCATACAAACTATGCTGCTCAGTTTCAGTGTGATACCCTCAAGCTTGCGATGCTGAAAAATGCGCGCCTGGCCGAGCGTCTTTTCGAAGGCAGCATCTACGACTGTATCTGCAAATTCGAAAGAAGTACCTCTCCGAATTTCAACTCTAAATCCTAAACGCCAAAACTACAGAGCACCGAGGCGGATGCAACTGGCGGCGCGGTGACGGTGACCGCGGGCGCTGGTGCTGGAACCACGACGGGCAAGGGTGGCGCTGTGTCGATCAGCGCCGGCGTCGGGGCTAAGGGTGTTGGCGGCGCAGTGACGGTGAGCAGCGGCGTAATAGGGACTGTTGTATTATTAATAGGGACTGTTGTATTATTAATAAGACCAAAGCTAATTAAATATTCTATCTCGGCGTCCGAAATCGGGTCGGGGCACGGACCTATCTGTTCACTTACCCGGTTTGTGCGCAGCTCGCAAGAGTAAACCTTCGTGCCTGAGGAAATGCGATGGAAAAAGAGGATGGACGGTTCAGTATTTTATTTTGAAGCCATGAGTTTGCTGGCGCCGGGAGTTCTTTTCGCACGGAACACCCAACGTACCCGCCGACTTGTGATGCAACACGAGGAAGTCCGAAGTGAACTGGATGAGCGGGAACCATTATGCGCGCTTCAAAATCTAAGCTTTTCCTCGACTTGATTCTGCGCTTGGAACAAAACGTCTCGATGCGATCCCACGCTGTTTGAAGCACTGACACAGGAACAGTCGTGACAATGCGGATGAAACCTGGAGCTTTGAAACAGTTCCCAGGCAAGACAAGCACAGATTCCTCTGCAAGTAGCTTCTCCGCAAACCGTACGTCTGTCGAACAATCTCGAAAAGCATTCAGATCCACCTGAATGAGGACATACATCGCTCCTTGAGGTGGTGCCACAGTCGATAAACCCTCGATCTTTGAAGCTCTCTCTGCAATAGTTGCTGCTGCGAGTTTCAAAGAACCCATGATGCCCGCCAGCCACTTTTTATCGTCGTTTAATAAGATACTGGGAACAGCTGCTTGGAGAGGAACACTGGGACCCAGAGATATCTGACAAAGACTATTTATGGCCTCGCGCACGCCTGATCCTTGCAAGTTGTTATTCACGTCGTGAACGCACACCCAACCAAGACGCCACCCGGGAACTAACCATCTCTTTGACAGGGCTCCCACCGAAAACACCGGAACACTTGTGGCAACCTCCGCAACAGGCACGAAGCGCTTATCGAATGTCATTCCAGCATATACTTCGTCAGCAATAATGGGCAGCTTGAGCTCATCCACACATCTTACGATATCTTGAAGATGTTCTCTCGAATACACCGCACCACAAGGATTAGAAGGATTGTTTATAAGCACAGCGGCTGTTGTTCCGTCTGTCAGCCGCTTGATGCTGTTGAGATCAACTTCCCAGCCTTGTTCTGGTAATAGGCTGTAAAATCGGCATACGATACCGTGTCGATGACAAATCGTCTCGTAAAGTGGAAAGCCGGGAGACGGAAGAAGTATACTGGATCCAGGCGCGGCCAAGACTGCTATGCAATGTTCTAGTGCTTCAGAGCAACCGACGGTGACAAAAACGTCATCACGACACAGAGGTGGGCGACCTTCGCAGGAGTGTGCCGCTGCTATGGCCATTCTGCAGGACGCCAAACCGGTCGAGGCAGCATATCCATTGTGATTGCCACTCGAGAAAGCACTCACAACTGCTGCAACAGCCTCTTCTGGTGGCTTTAAATGACCATATGCGGTCGGATCACCTTGTGCGAGGGATATCAACTCGAGTTCTGGATTTTCTTTGCCGACGAGATCGTCGACAATCAACCTGATAGGATTTGCTGATACCGTTAGTGCTGACGCTCGGACAGACCATGTGAATCGTCGAGCGCCGTCGTCGATACCATCAGAAGTCGCTTGCTCTTGTTGGTCGCCCATCCTAGCCTTCCACCAGCACTCGCTAAGCTCCTCGTACTGTCACCTCGATACGTCAACGCCAGCCACTTATGGAACAAAAAAAAGAACGAAAGTAACGAACCGATCGATCGATGACAAGACGTCGCTCGATCGGTCGTCCATCCGTCCGTCGTCGTCGTCGGTCTCGGAAAATTTGTAAAGGTTAAAAAAAAAGCAAGCAAGTAATTAAATTAAGCAAGTAAGACGGCGGCTTTCCCGAAAAGAGATGCAGTCTGCACTGCACACTGGATGGGTGTGGTTCATACCCACACAGGCGAGTCGTAAACGTCGTATTCAGTGGCACTTATTTCGAAGCCACGAAATGGATTCAAGGTTCGTCGTCGCGTTCGTTGCCGGGGGAATAGCGGGAGCGTGCATTTCGTGTACTTTTTTTCATCACAGAAACGTCGAGCGCGACCTTGCCGCCGCCTCTGTGTACACGTATTGACTTCTCTTACATTCAGTTCTATTCCGTTTGTTCCCAGCAGGGTGCAAGAGCAGCAGCCAAATATCGCAGCAGCCCCTTTCATTCCTGCTGGTTCTATCAAGGCGAACGCTACACCTTTTGTCCCTGGAAAGTCGAGCCCTGATATTCATCTCCCAAGTGACGATGATTTCACTCTTGGTCTCACTGGTGCTCCTATGACGCTTGGAACAGCTCCTCAAAATCCTTACCACCTGGAACACACCAATGTCGCTTCTAAGAAGGTTGGGGGAGGGCAGCAATCTTCGCTCCTACATCGTGAGCCTATTTATCCCCAATCACCTTCAGGGATGTCGGGCCAGATGCCTGTGTCTGCGCGATTCGCATCCGAGCAGCTTCATGCTGAGATGAAACATAAGTCATTTCTTGAGCAAGCGCAGATGGATCCAACGAGTGAAGGTGCCACAGACCTACCCCGGGTGCTTAATCATTACCACTCGCTGGTTCCACTTGAAGATATTAATAGAGGAGATGTCTCACTAGTGCTCGGGCTTCGTTCTGATGCGATGAAAGGTGTTAGCTCGATCGATGGTGCAGCACACGTACTTCGTCGAATCGACCACAATCATTTAGTCCCAAATTCCGAGTTAATCGCCGCAGCGAAGGAAGCAGTTGATAGGTGGGCGCCCTTTCGTGGGCATCCACATGTCGCAGCACTTTGTGGAACGTTTATGAGTGCTGATATGCGGGACACGCCAGCGTTATATTTTGCACACACTTATCATTCTGGTGCATCAACACTCGAAGCAACACACTGTGGCGATAGCGCGGGCTGTGTGCCGGCATCAGAAGCTGAACTCTGGAATTATGCGTCACAGCTTTGTTGCACCCTTCGTGCTGTACATGACGCAGGACTTGCTGTTGGAGGAGCTATTGCGCTTTCTCCAACTAAGATTATCAGGTGTCCCTGTGCGGCCTCTGCGTTCTCTACTGCAGGCACAGGTATGGCGTCTCGCATACGGCTATCAGCAATCGGGGTAGCCGACGTGTTGCGTCCAGACTTGGTTGGTCTTGTCACAAGCAATGGGCGTGGAGTCGGTTTAGCCCAGAAAGACGATCTTCGGGCGGTTGGCAACTTATTAGCCCTGCTTGCATGTGGTCAAACTCAGTCGCGGATGGCTGACCCCATCGCCTCTGCGCGGCGCAGATGTTCTCATCCGTTGTGGCATCTTATCTCTGGACTTGCCTCAGGTGCGATCTCCGACACTGCCACGTTTACGCAACTTGTTGCTCCAGTTGTTCTCGCCTCTCTTGAGGCTGAACGAGCTGCCAACGATCGCTTGGAGTCAGAACTTGCAAAGGAGCTAGAAAATGGTCGCCTTCTTCGACTGCTCATCAAGCTCGGTTTTGTGAATGAACGTCCAGACGGCGACATGGACACAGAATGGGCAGAGACTGGAGACAGGTACATCTTGAAGCTTTTCCGAGACTACGTGTTTCATCAGCACAACAATCAAGGTTCTCCAGTGATGGACTGGGGTCATGTGTTTGAATCTTTGAATAAACTCGATGTTGGTGTCTCAGAGAGAGTCTTGCTACTTTCACGAGACGAAATGTCTATGCTCGTCGCAAGCTATGCTGACATTAAACGATGTGTTGATGGTGCATATACTGAGCTTTTGCGAAGCTCAAAGACAAACAACTGATTGCAGACAAGCAAGCAAGTTGTACATGCATAAGAAGAGATGACTTTCTTTTGTCCTCCTTTTTCTTTTCTTTCTTTTCTTTCTATTATTGATCTATCGTCGCCGTCATCGCAAAAAAGCAACAAGTATTTGCCGCGTTCTTTTTGGCCAAAAAGATCTGCCCTGTGGTCCAAAGCGGTCGGTCGTCAACGCCGCATGATTTCCGAGACGCAGCACACTCGCACGCGCACTACTTCGGTGGCTGTTTCGTGACTTTCCTACTCGCGGGCGGACTCGACGAGTGCGTTGACGCGCTTGTGGAAACGGAGTGGGAGGGGGGCGACGACGGGTTTATCGGCGTCCGGGGCGAAAGCGCTTCTAATGTGGTCAAGAACCTAACAGTCAATCAGTTCAGGAAACGGTTAGCCGACCACGGCCTGGAAGGGAGCCTGCTGAAACTCAACCTGCTCACGAACGCGCTCGCCACGGCGCTGGCGAGCGATGACTAGAACGATGACCCGAGTGAGTTGATTAGAGAGACTAGAACAATGAGTGAGTGAGTTCACATAGAGACTAATCGTAAATCATATGAATAGAGACTACATTGGATAGACTACTTGTTTCTTCACCCTCAATACCTTTTCTACTTTTTTCAAACTCCTAAGCCCTTCCCTAAAACAGCGCGTACTTAAACGTGGTTTCCGCGTCCAAATCAAACGCGGGAAAGGAGTTGGTTTTGTGGTCCATCACGGGGGCTACTTCCACGTTGCCATGAAGTGTGCCTCGGGAGGGGGTTATGCACTCCACTTCATTTATGGTACTCCACCGCCCTGACACGGCGACGGTTCCGAAGCGACACCCCGCGTTTGCGGTAAAGTCGCCGTCCAAGTTAGTGTTCCCGCTTGACGAACCGCCCAAGCCCCACCCGACGGAACTTCCAACCGTAATCCGCACCGGGGTCCCGCCGGAAACGGACCCGCGAGACGGGTTTATCCGTGACAAGGCGTTACTGGTAGGTGTGCGTTTCTTTCCACTCGTATCGGAAGCGTACGCGACGCGCAAGTCGGCGAGGTCTAAATTGTTGCTAAAAAATCGCCGCAACAGCTGGAGGGGCGGAATTTCGCACGCGCCCACCGCGCTGCTCACCGCGTGACCGACTATTAACTCGCCATTTTTGACCACGCACCCAACACCCGTGCTGTCACTTTGGGAATCACTACCATCGTTGCCAACACGCAAGTCCACCCCCGTGACCCAAAGAACCCCTCCGCCGAGAGCCGGGGTTTTTTGGGGATTCACAAAGCGCACGGTTGGTTTGTTTCGAATCGAAAAGCGCGCGACAAAGGAATTTGACGTCCCCAATATTTCGGTTTCGTGAAACAAAGGAAACCC
>Ga0222710_1000141_pt1 | contig 32370 bp, 25 predicted proteins | sample AntAcemetage1696_FD_181143 | JGI IMG/M metagenome (GOLD analysis project Ga0222710, IMG submission 181143) | Saline water microbial communities from Ace Lake, Antarctica - #1696 | ecosystem: Environmental > Aquatic > Non-marine Saline and Alkaline > Saline | place: Antarctica: Ace Lake... | reverse complement strand
TTTCTCGTTAATTAGTGTTGCAATTGGTGAAAAGGTGAGTTTAGGGTGTCAGATACCACAAATATCATCATTAATCGCCAATGGCTTTATTCATATTATCCCGAACTCACGTTGGGTTAAGTATTTAGCTAGTCAGGTTTTAAAAGGAGGATTCTCTTTATTTCGTAATAAACAAAAGTCAGCTTACGTCTAACAAGACAATTCGTGAAATTCGTAAATGTTCTTCTTGAAAGCTTTAGAAACCAGAAGTTCGTGATTTTTGGTAAATACTTTATTCTTTCCCAAGCAAACACTCGTAAGTTTAGACTTGTTTACAAAAGTGGAACGTTCTACGCGTAGAAAGACAGAACGGTCAATATTGCTCATTAATTTTCTTGCCGAACGCTTAATTACATGCTTAGTATTATCTACAGTGAAAATGCAAGAGTAATTACCCTCAGATTTTACCACTTCTATCTGATCAAAGGGTATTTTTATGGGGTTATTATTTTTGCCAAAAACAATTATGAATTTACTTAAATCCGCCCCAATAAGTCGTTTGATTGATGCATGAATAGTCAAGTCTGAGAACGGTTTAACTAAAAATAAAGCTTTTTCAACCTTTAAGGTTTCTTGCATGTTGGCGATATCGTCAGACGCAGTAATAAAGATGATGGGTATATCTGGTAGCTGTCCAACATCAAAAATAGTACCGCCCTTCAAAATAACATCGCAAATGAGCAAGTCAAATTTTCTGGTAGCAAGTTGATTCTTTGTAGAATCAACTGAATCTGCCTCGGTAACTTCAAAACCGTGCGACTCAATCAAGCTTCTTAACTTAATCTGAAAAATAGGATTATCTTCAATTATAAGTGCATGCATGAGCAAGGGATATAAAAGTAATTGCACATAAAGGTTTCATTCAGAAGCTACACGAAAAGGTGTAAAAAAAACAGCGTAAGGTACGGTTATTTCAACTTTATAAACAAAGCTTATGATTTTACAGGCACTGTAAATTTAATAACCGTGTACACGTACGAAACCTCACTATTCAATAATAAGCCAAAGGTATAACCCGAAATAGAAAAAGTTGTTTGAAGTTATTAAAGGTTTCTGTGCTTTGCTCTCATTATAATGACTGTGAATGCAAGATGGTATGACGCCGTCCAACTTTTTACTTTTGTCTCATAGCTGATAATAGAGTTTTCAAAACCGTCGAGCCAAGCGTTCATTATTTCGACAGCAAACCTTTCTTTTATATAGCTCATCATCAACGAAATAAGTGTCGGAGTTGAGGTCTTTTTTGTTCATTTTATTGTTGTCAATATTGGCAACAATACCCTTCGAGTCTAAAAAATCTGAACCTTTCGCTGTCAAATTGCAGCAGTGAACTGTCTAGCATCAATATTTAGAAAAAACTCATGTGATTCACTCGGCATCATCAAGAGTCTGAAAGGCTTTTTATGCATGTTTTCATATCTATAACAAGTCATGGTGTTCACCGTTTGTAGATTCTGAACACCCAGTAGGGATACCTTACTTGTCGGCAAAAAAAAGCATACTCCTCATCTTAGAACTCCTTCGTCCTTGGTAACTTACTACCTCGCTGCTTCGCCTGCGTAAACCATCAAACTCCACGCTTGACATGTCGAGTAAACGACGGCTATAGTCAATCAATGCCGTGAATATTGTATACCATGAACCGTCCCCGCACCACTTAGAAAAATAGTAATAGACTAATCATAAACACTATACTGCTATTAGTTCCTAATATACATCATAAATAGTTATAAAACGAACATACTTTTTAAAATAATGCAACTTCACTCTTGTCAGATTCTGTAAAACATCGGTTTTGAATTTGCCCCCTTCACAAATATTTACAGAGCATAACCTTACTCACGCCAAATTCCTCATAAATTTCTACAATGGTGTATTCTTTGGAAGTGTAGAACTACTCACAGCCCGCTGCCGACAGGATATCAAGCTAGAGTCCGGGGTTTTGTTCGTGGGTCGATACCCAGGTGTAACCGATTAGCATGGTTTTGGGGTTAATAGTTTATAAACTCAACGTTTTCTATACCAAAAAAGCCCCGGAGCAATCCAGGGCTTTTTTAATGCAATACAAGTATATAAACACGTTTTACTTTTCTAGGTTCTGTATCTTTGTGGAAAGTTGAGTTAATAGACAAACTTGATTTATTATGTATAGAAAATGCCGTTTTCTATACATAACGTACTTTTCCATGAGTTGGCAATTATCTGAACTACCGCTTTCAATTGATGTTGAATCCAAGACGATTCTTAAAAAACTCCCAATAGCTCATGCGGCACTAGCAGAATTAAAGGGCGTTGCCGCTTCGATCCCGAATCAAGAAATCCTTATCAATTCGCTCGGCCTTCAAGAAGCGAAAGATAGCTCGGCAATTAAGAATATCATTACCACCCACGGTGAGCTTTTCCTTGCTGAATTAGATCTGGGTGCCTTCAATTCTCTGCAAGCCAAAGAGGTGCAAAATTACATCACCGCCACAAAAAGTGGCTTCGCATTAATTTCTGAAACTGGTTTATTGACTAATGCTACGATCATCAAAATTCAAGAAGTATTGGAAGCAAATAATGCGGGATTCCGACGGTTGCCCGGTACGGCCCTAAAGAATGCCATAACCGGAGAGGAGATCTATTCGCCATCGCAGAGCTATGATGAAATTGTACGGCTGATGGGAAATTTAGAGAAGTACATAAACGAAGATGAATTATCTGACTTCGACCCGATTGTCAAAATGGTTATCATTCATTTTCAGTTTGAAAGCATTCATCCGTTCTACGATGGAAACGGTCGCACAGGTCACATTATCAATATCCTGTACCTAATTTCACAAAAACTACAAACATTACCGCTCGTTTTGAAGAATGACACATAACGTGACGTGTGTGGTTAGTTGCGTGGTTGAGCAATTAATTGTGCGGGGTGCTGTGCATAGTTGTTGCGTTCTGTTTCCGATATTTTCTGTCCTAAGTATTGGCAAACCATACGCTTTTGCAATTTTTGGAGTAGTGTTAGCTTTTTGTTCTACTCATAAATAAGCTTGCAATAAGTCCGATTCCGACAATTATATCTATAATGTTCCAGATTTCTCTTCTAAGTGTAATTTTAAAAAAAAAGTGAGGAGTAGTAAAAGTCCAACGTAAATAATCATTTTCGTATTCTTATTTTCTTCCTTCGCTTTATTGGCAGATGCGAGATAATACCAAAATAAACGGCTCGGTATCTAAACGAAAAGTGATTGCTTCCGCGTGTAAGTTAAATACGTAAAAGCATAGGCATGCCTATCATCCACTGAGTGATGTTCTTCTGAAACAAGTTTCCAAATATTAGGGTCAATATCTGGGAAAAAGGTATCGCCATTTTCAAAATTGGTATGTATACGCGTAAGTTCAATCCCGTTCGAAAATTTCTCGCCCTGCTTGTATATTTCCCCCCCGCCAATAATAAATGCTAAGGCGTCATTCGCTACTAGTGCAATTGCATCTTTCAATGAATGTACAACAATACAATCATCAAAAGCGACTTTATAACTCTTATCCCGTGTAATTATAATATGCACCCGGTTGGATAAAAGCGTGGGCATGCTCTCAAAATTTTTTCGTCCCATAATAGTTTTATGGCCCGAAGTCAGCTTATTAAACCGCTTAAAATCGTCGGGTAGGTCCCAAGGTATAGCGTTGTCTTTTCCCAAGACGTTGTTTTCTGCTGCTGCTGCTATCATTATGATTTTGTTCATAGTTTTTTATTAGTCTCAAGAGTAGTTGGAATTATATGCTTTAATACGTTTTGCTTTCGTCTTCTAAAAACTTTATTATTTCTTGTATTATGTGGATGTTTTCTAAAATTGAATACTATTCTAACAGTAGAGTAATCATCTACTCCGTAATTTCAGTCCGACTTTTTCGAGCGTTGGCTTTCGTGTCGGCAGAACAAACAAAACTAACCTTATGGAATCTCTTAAAAAAACGAAATCAGAGCGTATTACGATAAAATCCAATCAAAGTTGCCCGATATTCGGGACAACCGCGGCAAACGCCATGAACCGTCCTTTATCGTTGTTTGCTTTTTATCGGCTATTTTACGGAGTGATAAAGTGTTGAATATGTCAGTTGTCCACCGGGCGATGTTAGAAGATTTTAGGCGTATGCGTCGGACTTTGGGGATAAATGTAGAGGTCCGCATTTCTTATAGTCAACTAAATCGGGTCATAGAGGATATTGACTGTGAGTCATTTAACTTAATAAATGACAGTTATTTTTGAAGGGGAGTATTAAAGGAAGACAAGAACAGGAAGACACTTGACGGCAAGGAATTATGGGGAAGTATCGATGGGGTGAAGGGAGGAAAAAGGAGGCAGAACATAGTAAATATGATTACTCATCAGGACTCACAAAGTAGTATAATTGGTGAATACGACGGTTCAAAAGCGTCTGAAAAAGTAGTGGTCACCCGCTATCTGAATGCTCAGATAGCAGGCGATTGTGATAATTTTATATTCGATGCCCTACACACATCTGAGGTTAATCTCCCCAAAAAAGGTAACTTTTTAGCACAGGTAAAGAAAAATCGCTGCGGCGAGCCGTCAGTGGATGCCTTTAGAAGACTGCTAAGATATTGTTTTTTGTCAGGCAGCCGTTGGGCAAAAGAAGGAAATCCAAAAAGGGCACGGCAGGATAGATGAACGTAAGTAGGAGGCTTACAAAATAGACCTCGACGACTTACAGCCACGCTGGGAAAAGACGCAAAGTTGTACCTTGTTGGTTGTAGAGCGTAAGAAATTTATCGTAAAAACGGGAAGGAAGAGTGCAGAAACTGCTTAGTAGCTTAACGTGAGTTCGGGGTAATATGAATAAATTCACTGGCGATTAATGATGATATTTGTGGTATCTGACACCCTAAACTCACCTTTTCACCAATGGCAATACCAATTAACGAGAAAAAACTGATAGAGATATTCATTTTTTGTGATGATTTTGATAAATCCTATGAGTTATGGCTTCGTCAACGGTCTTTGGGTGAGTCATCGACCCGTACAAGAGTACCCGCCATAGGTGACAGTGAGGTGTTGACCTTACTTATCTTTTATCACTGGTCGGATTACATGAACTTTCAGTATTTCTGCGAGCGGTTTGCACAGGTCTATTTAATGAGCTATTTTCCTGGTATGCCGAGTTTATAGCCGTTTTGTCGAGCTTGTCCCCCGCTAGGTAATAAAGGCTCCTGAATCCCGGATGGTATTATGGGTTAAAGATATATTTCATAATCAATCAGTTAGGTGAAATAGTGAACTTCGAGTTGACCCCAGCTAATGTTTCAGACAACAATGCTGAGTTGTTACAGAAAATCTTTGACGGACTAAAAAGCACTTGCTACGGCGATAAGGGCTACCTCTCCAAGCCTTTCGATTATTTTTATCAGAACGGGTTGAAGATAGTTACCAAAATCCGTTCGAATATGAAGAACGTGTCCATGCGGCTCGATGAAAAGATAAACCTCAAGAAAAGGGCAGTCATCGAATCGGTGAACGATATACTCATGTCAGTATTTGACATAGAACACACCAGACCCCGAAGCCCTGTCAACGCAATTATGTATACGTTTGGGGCATTAGCAGCTTATGGATTTTACGAACAAAAACCAACCGTATTTATCAAAAGCTAATCCCGAATTCACGTTAATTATGTAACTTAAAGACCTAATTGTGTAATAGCCCCGCCAATTAAATGTGCACCTTTGTTTAGTAACAAAAACGCTTCTGTTGCGAAGGAAAGAGTAGCACGGAAAACAATTCGGATTTATAAAGAGGTGCACAAAACGCTATCAAGTGGGAGCCTTTTACACGTATTGCACGCTTCTGAAATTAGGGTTACAGCGAAGAGTGGGCTTGTTTCACTTACGGATATTGTAGATGATTTTGCAAAAGAATAGAAATAGAAAACGCGGCTAAAAAACGGTTAGCGTAAAAATCCCCGAATGGAGAAGTTGACGTTAAATTTCTGGGTTCATAGAACGAAAGTGATGCTGAAATAGCGAAGGAAGTGCTACATGGCTTGAAGTCAAGCTAGTCAGTATCTGAAATAAGGTACTGTACCGGCTCATTATATTCTTGGTATCAGTATGACGAAACTGAACGAATTGCTTGGAATACGTACGGAATCTGGCACGTAAACAACGAATTGGTTGTGGATTATTACCTCCCCTCCCCCACCTAAAACTGTGATGCGAAGAGCGAGGTCTATTTACCTCACTATTACAGTTTTTGATACACCGTAGTATCAATAGCTACTCTTCAACTTTTATCAACTTTTACCTGTGACTTCAATATTTTGGCTGTTACTAGCCATACTTGTACATGCCCTATCGTTCAGTATGTATTTTGTTAACGTGCCAAACCTTTTTACTCAAAGCAAAGAAAACTTAAAAACTTTATAGTCACGAAAACTAAAACTTTATAGTAATGAAAATTCAATTTAATACCGACAAAACGATTATTGACAACGAAGAACACGAGGATTATTTCTCTGCGTGGGTAACTGACGCTATAAAAAGGTACGAATCTCACCTCTCCAAAATAGAAGTTCACGTTTCAGGTGGAAAACGGCTTCAAAATCACTAATAGATAAGATAAGAAAAGGTATACGCGGAATGTGAGAATAGTTTGTCCGAAGTATTTTATGCTGAGGCTTGAACATTATTTACCATTAAAATCAAATGAAGTGACAATACAATTTCACCATCAAATGATTCCAATATACCTAGTAAATCAACTATAAAAGGTCTCGTTTACGGCGGGTTGGGTAAAATAGAATATGACATCAAAACCCAACGGATGCAGTAGCCAAAATGGTAAAAACTATACTATGCGGAACTGACTTGGGTATTCTTCGTGGAAAACGCCTAGGGTGCAACCAGACACGACTTTAGGTCATGAAACCAGTTTGATAGAAAAAGTTGTGCCACAATGAAGTGAAGAAGGTTGAGCTACATAGAACCTCTTGCAATGGTTTGTCAAGGAACAAACAGTAAAAAGACTTACTATCAGTCTATTAGGTTTAGGTAAAGACTTAGAAAATACCTCCGATGATGCAAGATTAGCACAGGAGGTAGCAACAAAAAACCCTTAAAAATATGAAAAATTACATTGTAAAAATTATTGCTATTGAACCTGTAACACACGATGTGAAGCGTGTTATTGTTCAAAAGCCAACGGGTTACAAATTCTCCCCCGGACAGGCAACAGAAGTTTCCATAAACACTCCGGCATTTAAAGATGAAAAGCGGCCATTTACTTTTACAGGTTTAAATGACAGTGAGCATCTTGAATTTACTATTAAAATTTACGGTAGTCACAACGGAGTTACTGAAGAATTAGGAAAATTAGAACACGGTGACGAACTTATTATTCATGATACTTGGGGTGCAATTGAATATAAAGGTGAAGGGGTTTTTATAGCAGGAGGTGCAGGTGTTACACCATTCATAGCCATTCTAAGACAGTTACATGCGGAAAACAAAATTGCTAACAACAAACTAATTTTTACAAACAAGACTGAAAGTGATATAATTCTGAAAAAGGAATTTGATAAGGTACTTGGAGAAAACTTTATCAATACACTTACTGATGAAAAAAAAGACGGTTATGAAAATCGCATGATTGATCATACTTTCTTAAAGGAAAAAATAACAGATTTCAATCAGCACTTTTATGTGTGCGGACCGCCATCATTTGTAGAAGCCATTTCAAAGGCACTCACTAGTTTAGGTGCTGAACCCGATGCTGTAGTGTTTGAAAAATAGTCTGTGAAAGTATTATTGGTAGGGCGTCGAGGCTTTTTTTGATTATTCTCGGATTATCTAATCAATGCATACTTGCCATTGCCGCCGGGTATATACTCGCCATTAGTGCCTTCTTAAAAATTAGTATGAATGTTACAAAACCAAAGCGTTTGTACAATCGCAAAAGACTGAAAAGTTGCATTCGGTGAAAAAAGAAGCAACCATTTTGGAAGTAACTTAGATGCAATAATTATCAAGTTTTTAGCCAAAGTATTACCTACACATCTTCAAAATACCCCTTTCGGCCTTGCAATGACGAAACTGTACTATTCAGGAGTTATCCGAGTTGTGACTTACGTTGCAGGATTGCACAAAAGCCAACGTTAACTTAGATTTAAGATAAATAAAAATGAATAAAATGGACAACACTAACGCAATCGGACTTAATAATGATGAGGCAGATACTTTAGCAGAGAGACTAAATGAACTCTTATCAAATTATTCAATTTTTTACCAAAATACGAGAGGTTATCACTGGAATATTAAGGGTGAAAAATTCTTTGAACTTCATGTGAAGTTCGAAGAACTATACAATGACCTGATATTGAAAATAGACGAAGTTGCAGAACGAATTCTAACCTTGGGGCATACACCGAAACATAATCATACAGACTATCGGGGTAATTCTAAAATTAAGGAAAGCGTGGAGGTAAGTGACGGAATTAAGGCTGTTGAAAACAACTTCATTTCAAACAATAATCATACTCCAACGGGAGCTGCTTATAATTTCTTCAGAGGCAGGAGATGAAGGAACAAATGCCTTAATGAGTGACTATATAAAATCACAAGAAAAATTGGTTTGGATGTATGCTGCTTTTCTAGCTAAATAATATTAAACCTAAAACCATAATCGGTAAGAACAACATTGCAATTGGGTTCTTAATAATGGGTTTGTTTATGGCGTATGGGTTTCTGTTAATTTACTTACGTGACTTTACAACGGGTAGGGTAAACTCTTATTCTATAGGTCAACATTTTGAGTCAATACTTGCCCATATTCACGGTAACTTATTTGCACTTCTAAACATTATCATTGGATACTTACTAATGCAGTTTCATGATAAGTTATCGAATACAAAAATTACTTATTGGCTAGGAGTAATGGGCTTATTAGTGCCTTTGGGCTAACTGAAAAAATATCAATTATTCTGCGAAAAATATAACTACGGAAGACTATCACTCTGTGAGAATACACCTTTTGTGGTGAATCATCTAGATTTTCGCAACTTCTTATAATATTCCTGAACAAAGAAAAACTACACAGCGAGGGAGGTAAGCAATCAGAAATATGAGGAACTGGAAAATTGTCGGGGATAATTAAACCAAGTTAAATCATTTCCCAAGCTTATTTAAATTCAAAAAATCAAGAAAATGAAAAAATCAATAATAATACTCATTTGGGGCATAACTGTTTTAAGTTTTCTATTTCAATCTTCTAATGAGAAAGGTGGAGAAAATAAAGAGATTAAAGAGTAAGATAAAATAGAATAAGGCACTACCGTTGTTGGTATAAAATCTACCATTTATAGAAATATCTGATTTTGTATCAGCGGTCTGACTTGGGCAAAATAAGCACTTTTTATGATTGGAACACTTTTTTAGACTGTTTATACCTACGAACTAAATACCAGTACTATCGTCAGAACGGACGTAGCCTGAATCGAAGCTTATAATAACAAGACTGGTAAATTTATCTTAGGCTGGCTATTTGAGGTGCCGATAGCGACGGGCTATAATATCTCTTCTGACAAAAAGTACCAATGATGAGGTTCTTCCTCCAAATCTGCGGAAAACGGCGGTTTGCATTATTTCAAAGTTCGTTTTTTTATAAACCCACTTACTTCTGTTTCTGCGAATTGTAGGATTTTGTAGAGTGTCGGCTGACTCCTGATTCCAAATATCTTGCGTATCTCTTCGGTACTGCGGCTTCCTTTTTCGTACATTTCCTTTACTTCCGGGGCTATGAGCTGATATTGTTCTGATAAACCTTTTGGCCGTCCGCCCGTCCTGCCCCTTGCTCGGGCCGCCGTCAACCCAGCGGTGGTACGCTCCCGTATGATGTTCCTCTCGTGTTCTGCCAAAATGCACATGAATTGGAAAAACAGCATCCCGGTCGCAGACGAAGTATCAATCGCCTCGTTTAAGGACTTGAGGTGAATCCCTTTTTGTTTTAATTCTTCTATCAGTCCGATAAGCTGGACGGTACTCCTTCCCAAACGGTCAAGTTTCCAAACTACAATGGTATCTCCCTGACGGGCGTATTCCAATAGCTTCTCGAAATTCAGTTTCTTCGCTTTCACGCCCGAAACTTTATCGGTGAATATTTGCTTGCAGCCTTCCCTTTGGAGGGCATCAGTCTGCAGGTCCAAATTTTGTTCGTGGGTAGAGACCCTGGCATAGCCCAACTTTATCATATTATTTACAAAACTTAATGAATGACAATATATTAAATATAGTTAAATTACATAGCAATATAAATAATTGGTTTGGGCGTGGGTTCAATTTTTGGCACTGTTCAAAGTAACGTCCGTTAAAATAAACAAAAGAAAATATGCCTTTTACGTTTTTGACACTAAAGGAACGGGAAAATTATCAAGATACTACCTTTCCCGTCGAGGAAGTGACCATAAGGCAATACTTTCATTTAGGCGAAAAAGACTTGGGCTTTATTGCTATTTATCACGGGCAACTCAATCGTTTAGCAGTTGCTGTACAGATGGGTACGGTTCGCTACTTGGGCTACTTACCGACTTTGTGGCAAACTGAAACAGATATTGCAATAATACATTTTGTCGCAAAAGGGTTAAAAATAGACCCTTTAATGGTAAGGTTGGGGGATTATGGTAAACGAGACAAAACACGCACAAAGCATTTACAACAAATCCTGAAACACCTAAATTTCCGAAAATGGCAACCTTTGATTGATGAACCAACCTTTGAAAAATGGCTTATCGAAAGAGGTATGGGACACGAGAACGAGAGGTATTTATTGGATAGCCTTTGCCAAAAACTACACCAAGAAAGAGTCTATCGACCTGCAATCGGCACCTTGGAAAGTATTGTTGGGGGGATAAGAGAACTTTTGGAACTTGAAACCTATCAGCGGTTGGCTGTCCTATGGACAAAAGAAATGTTTGGGAAATTGGATCAGCTATTAGAAGTTGATAACCAAAGTAAAACCATCCCAAATGGTCTTACTGTCCATCGTTGGCTTTGTAACTCCCCCGTTGCCAATACACCAAGAGAGATCAATCAAGCACTCGCAAAGCTTCGTTTCCTTAAAGAAATAGGGTCAAACACATGGGATTTGTCGAGCATTCCAGAAAACAGAAAGAAGCGATTAGCTGGTATGGTAAGGAATGACTCTAACAACCACTTGAAGAGATTGAGGTCAGGTAAACTGTACCCAATGTTGATTTGCTTTTTGAGGGAGTCTTTTTTGGATATAACAGACAGTGTTTTGATTATGTACAGCGATTACTGGCAGCACATGAACAATAAGGCAAAAAAAGCTTTGGGGGCTTACCAATTGAATAAGGCCAAGTCGCAGAAGCAAGCGGTATATATCCTTACCCAAATAGGTAAAATGGTCGCTGACGAAACCATTGAAGGACAGGTGCTCAGAGGGGTCATTTTTCAAAAAATACCCAAAGATCAACTAAAAGAAGCCTTGGAGCTTATGTCGGAGAAGAAAAGTCTGAAAACAGATAGCCATTTGTCATTTTTGAGAAATTTTTACGCCACAATGAAACAGTTTACCCCTGATTTATTGGAGGAGATACATTTTAAGGTCGCATTTACCAAAGACAACTTCGAAACAGCGTTGAATTTGGTCACGGACTTGCACACAGGTAAAAAGAGAAAAATTCCACAAGATGCACCCATGAATTTCGTGAGTAGGTCTTGGGAGAAGATAATCATCCAAGACGGTAAAATAGACCATCAAAATTACGAGTTGTGCGTACTTTCTGTACTACGTAACAGGCTACAATCGGGTGATGTCTTTGTCGATCTGTCCCGGAAGCATACCAATTTGGAAAGCCTCTTTATTTCAAAAATTGACTGGGGAAACCAACAAGAAGACATCTCAAAAGAACTGAACCTGCCTAATCTTTGCCGTAGGATTGATGAAAAAGTTGACAGGCTGACCCAGTTGTTACCGAAGTTGTCAAGTCACTTATTGCATGCAACTGACATTAGGTTAGAAAAGGACAAATTGGTCATTACTGCCTTGAGTGCCGAAGACCTGCCATCATCGGCCAAAATATTGCAACGGCAAATAAATGAGAGGTTACCCAAGGTCTCTTTGGTGGATATGATTCAAGAGGTGGATATGTGGCTCAATTATTCGATAGAGTTAGAGGGGGGAAATACGGCCCGTAACACACAGCACCCCAATTTAAAATATGCCGCGTTGTTCTCAAATGCATGTAACCTTTCCTTGGCAGATCTAGCACGGTCTTCGGACTTGGACTATCAATCACTTTGGTGGGTCGCCAACAATTATTTTTCGGATGAAAACCTCAAAAAGGCCAATAACATATTGGTCAATTATCACCATAAACAATGGATAAGTTCTCATTGGGGCGGCGGTACACTTTCATCTTCCGATGGGCAAAGGTTTCCCACGAGCGGTAAAATACGTAACGCCAAAGCCCTGCCTAAATACTTTGGTTACGGTAAAGGAATCAGTATCTACACGCATACAGCAGACCAATACTCACAATTCGGCAGTAATGTTGTGTGCGTTACCGAACGTGATGCCACCTACGTACTAAATGAGATATTAGCCAACGAAACGGACTTGCCACTGGTGGAACATACCACAGATACCCACGGATATTCTGATTTGAACTTTGCACTATTTGACTTGGTGGGAAAACAATACTCCCCTCGAATCAGGGACCTCAAAGATCAAAGGCTTTACAAAATTTCAGGAACACAAACGGAAACTTATCAGGAACACATCTTGGTTTACCCACCGCTAAAATTTACAGGAAACGTCAATATCGGCTACTTGAAAAAATACGCAAACGAAATGACACGAGTCGCCGCTTCACTCAAAATGGGTACAGTGACCTCTTCTACCTTAATTAAGAAACTTCAGGCATATCCCAAGCAGAACAACCTGATGTATGTTTTACAATCTTACGGGCAACTCAATAAAACTATTTTCATTTGCAGGTACTTGCTGGAAAGACCATTGAGAAGAAAAATCAATGCCCAACTCAATAAGGGCGAACAGTTGCATGGACTGAGGCTCTATTTATGGTTCGGAGGTGATGGTATCATCCGTAAAAAACAAGAAAACGAACAACAGGTCACAGCACAAAGCCTTAATTTACTGACCAATATCGTTTTAGTTTGGAATACAGTTTACATTCAAGAAGTGGTAAAACAACTTCGTTCAGAAGGGATTACAATTGATGAAACTGACCTGCAGCACATTTCACCATCACCATTTGAACATATTAACCGACTGGGCAAGTATTCATTCAAAAATGAGATAGAATTGGATACCAATGGGCTTAGGCCACTAAGGAAGGGCTAAGGGCAAACCGCCGTTTTCCGCAGATTTGGAGGAAGAACCTCTTAACCTAACGAATGAAATAATGCTTCTAAGAGCTTTTTGGCATGAAAACGTATATTGTGTGGTTAAACCCATAAAATGCTAACACAGAGCTTAAAAATGATAGAAATCGGGCAGTATCCCCCTATTTTTACAAGAGATATTTTGTTATTTATGTTATTGTTTATAGCTGTGCAAGAAACCGTGGTTACCATGTCGACTAACGTTATCCACAAATTACTATTAGTTTTAGTTAAAAAGGAGTCAATTGATAAATTGTTAATTATAATCAATTGATATGATTGTTTTTTTACATCGTTTATCTTATAAGTGACTGTAAATAAGTAGATTATGAAATATTTTAGCTCACTACTGTTACGAATTGCATGACTGAAAAGGCACTTACTGTTACGAATTGCATGACTGACTGTTACGAATTGCATGACTGAAAAAACTACTACTGTTACGAATTGCATGACTGACTGTTACGAATTGCATGACTGAAAAAACTATTGTTACGAATTGCATGACTGGAAAATCATTCAAAATGTGGATAACTATAGAGGTCAAGTATATCGTTTTAACCAGATTTTGGCGTCTAAAAGTGCATTCTAGACACTGGTCATTATACTTTGATAATAGAAAAGTTACTTTTGCATAAGTGACCATTATATAATTGACTAATCATAAGTTATTTATATATTATTTAGCAAGGGTATACTATTACGTCTTCTTTAAGTTAGTAATAGTATGTAAATTTGGGTGGTTTTTAAAGAAAGAACATGAATAAAAGCATCATCCAAATCAGTAATGTATTAAACCTGACTCGTCAGGAGTTTGATATGATAGAGAAACATATCTTCCTTAATACACTAATTTGCATCAAGGATAAACAAGGTTTTGACGTCGAAAATATAAATGAAAAGGAAGTACTTGAAGTAACTTTTTCATCAGCTTTGTTAAAAGAAACCAATAAAGAGCGTATTAAAAATGCCTTGGAAAAAATCACTTCTCGAAAAATCCATTTCGATAAATCCACTAAAAGTAGAGAGTATTACGGCTATATTGTACCATTTTCATTTGCCAGTTATGAAAGCGTCACAGGTAATGCAAGCCGGATTACAATCCACCTGAACGGAGTATGTAAGAAGCTATTTCTTGAACTAGCTAATGGTTACACAAAAACCGACTTACAAGCCATTGTGAATCTGAAAAGTACTTACTCAATCCGTATGTACGAACTGATGAATCAAAACCAACGCTCTGGTGAATGGATTGTATCCATAACAGATCTTCGAAATTACTTAGACATTGGTAGCAAGTATAGCAACTTTAGTCAGTTCGAAACCAAAATTCTCAAATACTCACAAGATGAACTTCGTGAACATTGTGACCTTTTCTTTGAATGGGAGATATTAGCCAGAGAACGACGTAAGGTAACGGTATTAAAATTTTACATCAAGAGCATCGAGAAACAAGAGAAAGTAGAACTTCAGGAAGATATAAAAACAGTACAAGACTATATAAATAAACTTTCTCCGGCTCAAATAGCTGAGAAGTTCCATATTATCTCCCAAAAATATACCCTTTCAGAAGAACAGATAAACCATATCGTTTCAGATAAGAAACTATTCAATGAGTTCATTCGAATTGACCTTATCATCGAAAGTATGATTGATAAAAAGAAACCGCCCGCTGATCGAACCCGGTATTTAGCCAAGTCTATTGGACTGGATAAAATCAAGATTAAAAGAGCTAAGAAGAAATCTAAAACTCTTTTTGACTGATGTCGATTATTTTAGACATTTTTACTAAGTTTGTCTAAAATGAATAGATAATGCTTTCAAACGAATCCGTACGCGAGTTTTTCTCAGATAACTCTGCTCTTTCCCTTTCAATCATCGAAGTTGAGGCAGGGCTACCAAAAAGCACCTTATCTAAGGTCATAAGAGGCGACCGTAACTTAAATGACAAACATTTAAAAGCTTTGCATCCAGTATTACGTAAATACGGACTCTATGAGACACTAAGTAAAAAAGACTCTGCTTCGGTTATAGCATTATTAAACCATAAGGGTGGATGCGGAAAAACCACTACAGCAATTAATCTTGGACGAGCATTAGCTATTTTAGGTAAAAAGGTTTTGGTAATCGACATGGACTCCCAAGGCAATTTATCCCAGTCTTTAGGCATCGATAATCCAGAAAAACAGGTAGTACATTCATTAACCAATAATATGCCATTACCCACTATAACTATAAAAGAGAACTTTGACCTATCTCCCAGTGATTTGGAACTAGCCTACGCAGATTTGGAATTAGTTCAGGCAGTTGGTGGTGTGAATCAGTTAAAGAATGCAATAAATCCGCTAAAGAATAAGTACAACTACATTTTGATTGATTGCCCGCCAGCACTTAATATTTTCACAAACTCTGCTCTTGTTGCGGCTACTTCCTGCCTCGTGACGGTTCAACCCGAAAGTTCGGCTTTGAAAGGATTAAATAACCTCTTTGAACGTATTTTTCAAGTGCGTGACCGCATTAACTACGAGTTAACAATAGAAGGTATTGTTCTAACAATGGTTGACCGTCGTTTGAAGATTCACAAAGACATGATCGACTACGTGGCGAGTTCATTGAGTAATTTTAGAATATTCAAGTCTGAGATTAGGAATAACGTGGCAATTAAAGAATCGCAATTAGCTCAACAAGATATTTTTGAATACGCTGATAAGTCAAACGGTGCCACAGATTATATGAGTCTCGCCGAAGAAATACTTCGCTTACGTGCTTAACAGAATTTTATGAAAAAATACCAATCCGCATTCAGTTCGGTAAAGCCGATTATAAAGGACCATAGTCTGATTAATCACGAAGCGATAAAGGAACAGCTTACTATACTTGAAGAGTTACGGGACTTAATTCCAGCATTAATAAATAATGAGAGAAAACAGCTTGAAGAAAACATCAAAACCAACGGGTGTAGAGAAGCTTTAATAGTATGGGAAACTGATAGTCAATCTATAGGACGAAAACCCGAAGGCGAACGTAAGTTTATATTAATAGATGGGCACAACCGCTACAGCATCTGTAAGGAGAATGATGTTGATTTTAAAATAAACTTACAGTCATTTTCGTCATTGTCAAAAGTTCGAGACTTTATGATAGATAACCAATTGGGTCGACGAAACCTCAACCCTGAGCAAATGGCCTATTTGCGGGGATTAAAATATTCAAAAAACAAAAACAAAAAGGGTAAATATGACCGTGAAAACCATAAGGGACAAAATGTCCCTTATGCCTCAACCGCCGAAGAACTTGCTAAAAAGTTTAACGTTAGTAGCAAAACGATTAAGCGTGATGCCGTATTTGCAGACGGCTTAGCAAAGCTTATACCAGCACTCAGAAATGATATTCTGTCCGGGAATATAAAAGTTAGTAAGAAAGCTATTCAGGAAATTGCGAAGCAAGATGCACCATCAAACTCGGTTGAAGAAATTGAAGAGATAGGGGTACCAGCAAAACAGGAAATACCAGATGTATCGGTAGAGTTTACAGAACTGAAGTCGCAATTATTCAACTTAGTGAGCAAACTTTCAGACACGAAAAGTGTGGATAAGACTTGTAATAAAATCATTGAAATTACTGCCAAAATAAAGCGACTTATAGCATAAGGGACATTTTGTCCCTTATGCTATAAGTCGCTATTTAATCATGCGATACTATTAAAATTTACTTTTTCTACCACTGAATACACCAAGCATTTGTACATCATTGAAAAGTATAAAATAACATAAGCCATGTCTTACAGACTTTTTTACCCTTGTAGAGAACAGACAAAGTCGCCCTACACTGGCGTGTACACTACATTCAATGCATTGTACTTACAATAGGAACCGTCTTACAGCTACTGTACAAATTCTACGTAGACATACAACCTACCATGAGTAATCAGAGTTTGTTCATAAAAACTCCAGTCAGTCTGACCGAGCCGCCGGACGGCCTCTCAAAGACAGTCTGTACGGAGTATTTCGATCGCAGCAGCGACACGCAGGCTCAATATGATAGTTGAATTACCTTTAAACGGTTATTTTTTTATGAACAAGCCCTGCATTATTTATACAGCCTTGCTACCTATCTTAAATTAGTATTTTAACGTGAATTCGGGATTAGCTTTTGATAAATACGGTTGGTTTTTGTTCGTAAAATCCATAGGCTGCTAATGCCCCAAACGTATGCACAATTGCGTTGACAGGGCTTCGGTGTCTAGTATGTTCTATGTCAAATACTGACATCAGTATGTCGTTCACCGATTCGATGACTGCCCTTTTCTTGAGGTTTACCTTTTCATCGAGCCGCATGAATACGTTCTTCATATTCGAACGGATTTTGGTAACTATCTTCAACCCATTTTGATAAAATAATCGAAAAGCTTGGAGAGGTAGCCCTTGTCGCCGTAGCAAGTGCCTTTTAGTCCGTCAAATACTTCCTGTAACAACTCGGCATTGTTGTCTGGAACATTAGCCGAGGTCAACTCAAAGTTCACTATTTCACCTAACTGGTTGATGATGAGATATACCTTTAGCCCATAATACCATCCGGTCGAGGACTTCCCACGAGCGGCGAACCCAGAAAATACCTTATTACTGTGTATGCGTCTGTTATGGCAAACAGGCAGCTTCTTACTATCGATGAAATAAGTGCCCGTCCGCTGACCCATCAGGGATTGCACTTTCAGGAGCATGTACATCTTCATTGCCTGACGGGGGATGAGCTCAACAAAACGGCTATAACTTGGCATATCGGGAAAATAACTCGTTAAATAAACCAGTGCAAACCGCTCGTAGAAATACTGAAAGTTCTTATAACCCGACCAGTGATAAAAAATAAGTAAGGTCAACATCTCACTGTCACTTATGGCGGGTACTCTTGTACGAGTCGATGATTCACCCAAAGACCGTTGACAAAGCCATAACTCATAGGATTTATCAAAATCATCACAAAAAATGAATATCTCTATCAGTTTTTTCTCGTTAATTAGTGTTGCAATTGGTGAAAAGGTGAGTTTAGGGTGTCAGATACCACAAATATCATCATTAATCGCCAATGGCTTTATTCATATTATCCCGAACTCACGTTGGGTTAAGTATTTAACCTTCCTTATTGAAAATAGACACGAGTTATCGAATCCATGAGCCAACCTATACCCCGTAAGCCCAAACTCCCCGACTTACAAAAACTGCTACGAAGTTTACCCAAAGTCACACTTGACCCAAATCACCACGAAGTCAGTCCAATACCAAATGCGGTAAAGATTTCCTTTATTGATGCTAAATACATGAGGCTGTTTGAGCCATTTGCCGAACTTAACGCTCGGACACTCAAACTCGTAAATTACAACAAAGCCGCCATTAACCTGACGTTCTTTGAAAAACACAAATACAAGGTCAACAAAGAACCCGAACCTGAAGATATTACCAACCAATTAGAGAAGAAACTCGAAGAATTAAAAAGTAATTACGGTCAGGTAGAGTTATTTACCGACGCTTACACCATAACCGCTAGAGGTCAGCAACAGCAGCAGATTGTGGAGATTCAACAGGTACTCAACGAGTTTCACAATTACCGGTTTGCCGTATCAAACTATTTCAGGAATTATACCTATTGGTACATAACATGGCGTTGGGAAAATCCCGATAGTACGCTCGGCCACGGGAACGACCACCTCCTGAAAAATGAAACTGATTACAACAATAATGTCACTATTTTGAAGCAAAATGTAATTTTTGTAGATATGAAACGTATCTCAGATCATACGCCGTACCAGTCAAAGAAAGTAGAAAAGTTCTTGAGTAGTTTCGAGAAGCGAATCGAAATCGGAACGATTGATGTATTTGTGGGGGCGAAAAATAGTCCTGACTTTGAATGATGACAAAAGTAAGGCTGTAATGAGTAGTACGATACTTAGTGAGAAGTTCACAGACTGAGCGGTTTTAGTACCTCTAAATAATGGAAGTAAAGGTTAAGTAGTTTGTATATGGTAATGTCTTTCAAACATCTAATGAGTATTCCCCAGAGTCCCGCGTGACTAGCCTCTAAAACTTATTGGATTATGATGCCAATAGTTAAGTAAACGTAAGTTTAATAGCGTGAATTCAAGTAATAAAAGCGTCTGCATACCATAGTAACACCACGTAGTTCTAAAAATAATTTATTTAGGAATTAGCAGACAAAAAGAAAAGCATATCAAATGATATGCTTTCTCAAAATTTTGAGTGAACCTAAAAAAAATTGCATCTTAGACAACAATAAATTCTTACCTAATTCAGAACAAGGTAATTCAAGTCCTAATTTGTCTTAATTATTTTATTGTAAAGTACTTTGTTATCAATACTCACCTTCGCGAAATACATCGAAGCTGAATAGTTCGAAATATCTATCGTTATGGCATTAAACCCGCTGTGTGTAGCCTCATATTTTTCGTGTAATACAGAACCGTTTTGATCTACTAACTCGACTTTGGCATCTACTCCTTCGTACAATACAAAATACTTAATATTTACGATACTATTCGAAGGATTAGGGTAAACTAAAAGTCCGTTGGAAGACTCTGTTGACCCTAACAAAAAGCTTTCAGTCACTCCCGTTTTTGCGGCAGCTTCCCTTAAAACAGTAGCCAGTTCTATACTTTCCAAGAACTGCTCTAAAGGTATAGAACTAGTCTTTTGACCCGATTTAGAATAGAAACTCGCGGCCACATTTAGTGATAATTTACTATAACTAATATCGACAAATATGTCATCGTTGTTTACAACGGCTACCTTTGAAGGACTACTTGTATTTCCAGAAAAAGAGAACAGGGCAACTGGCTCGCCAAGCTCAAACGAACCGTAGTTTGTTTCTTCTGGGATCTTGCCCAAAATATAATACTCATAACCAGTATCTAACCCAGCTTCCCTAAAAGAAGGCTCACCGCCAATTTTTACATTATAACCGCCCCAGTTACCTTTTAGGTTTTTAAAGGAGTTCATCACAAACCCTTTAGGGACTTTTATAGGAAACTGAGCCGTGGCTCCTTTCTCCTCGCTATCTAAGTTATTAAAATTTGGCGTGCTATAACTAGGGACAACCCAAGCTGTAAACAATGATCCAGCATCTTCGTAAGTTATCATATACTTTACCTTGTTAGGTGAAGTACTTTGAGCGTACATTACCATCGAAAAGCATAGCAGAATAAGGAAAAAGAATACTTTACTTAACTTTTTCATTATCTAACTTTTTTTATGATGATGGGAATACAGGTTTCTGGGTTACAGCAGGTTTCCGTAATCACAACTATTGGACAGCAATTATTTGTCGGACACGCGTCATTTGGAGCTTTATTGGTATATGAGCCACTCTCAGAAACTGAGATAGTATTTCCCGAGCCAAAGAGCACGCTGTCTTTGTACCAAGACACGTTTGTGGAACTTGATGGTACTGATAATTCTAATGTCTTACCCTGACACAAAGCTACCGGAGCACTTACGCATACTTGCGATACGTTATTTGTAGAATCAGTATCATCTTGATCTACAGATTCAAGAGATGCAGTATTGGTAGCCCTACCCCGGGCAACTACCTTAGCTCGAATCGAAAGTGTTTGTGCTTCATTAGGTAGTAAAGTACTTATCATCCAAAAGTATGCACCATTCTGTATTAATTCTGCTCCAGAAACGTACTGTAAACCATCTGGAAGGACATCCTTTATTACAATATTTGTTGCGTTGACTAAACCATTATTTCTTACAACGATATTAAAAGTTACTTCATCATTCAGGTCAGCCGTTGACTGATCTACGAGTTTGACAACACTTATATCTATTGTATCTGTCCCCTGAGTACAAATAGCTGCTGTACCAGCAATAGCTCTGAACTGTTCAAGTGGAACTTGGTTCCCGCCTTGCGGTGCACCAGATCGGGAGTAGAAGCTATTGGCAACGTTTAAAGAAAAGTTATCGTCTGCGGCGGCAATAAAAGGTTCATCTGGCTCAATAATACGTAATGGTCCAAAACAGTCATTACTTTCAAATGTAAATAGAGGTATATCAACTCCTGAGGTGAATGTACCGTAATCGGTTTCTGAGGCACTTTTACTGATAACATAGTAATTGGTGTCTGGATCTAATGAATAATTACTCCACCCTTGGTTTGGTTGTCCCGGACCAAGTTTCAAAGGAGATTTCTCCCAAAGCCCTACTACATCAGTCACATTGCTAATTATAAAGTCTTTAGGAACGGCGAGTGTTACTTGTGCCGTTGCTCCGAGTTCATTTTGACCTGAATTATTGTTGTTTAGTACATTATATTCCGGCACTATCCACACGGTATACTTTTCATCCGAAAGGTTATATGTCACTTTATAGCTTATAGTATTTTCCGACTGCTGAGCAAATAAGTACGCTTTCGGTACGAGTAGAAGTAATACTATAAGAGTGCTGCCTAGTAAAGCTTTCATTGGAATTTGCTGTTTTAATAGAGTCCAGATATACTGCATATCCAGACTTAAATGTTATTGAAGTAATTGTTCTCAAATACTGGAAATTCTGTTTCAAAGAGTTTCCAGAATAATTTTTAAATATTCTAGTATATAAATTCTACATCATTTCCAGTACCTAGAAAAACAGTCTCTCCGTTCATATCTACGTCACCCACATTATAAGATTTCACTTTGAAGAATGGCTTACCAAATACGTTAGCAGGATCATCAATGACTAATTGGTAGATAGGGTTTATATCATTTTGGGTACCCTGATAAATCACTTTGTCGTCATACATAGTATTTCCTGCCCACATCGCTACGCCTTGTTTAACAACAGCCTGAGCTTGATCGGCTACAGAAGCGGACTTAGTGAAGGTGGACGTTTCAGGTAATCGGAAGTCAACTATCATTGGTATTGACGATAAAGTAACCGGCTGTTGCGTCATAACACTTAAATGGTTGCGGTGCTTGACCGTTACGTAGTAATCACCAGATGAAACCTTTGAGAAGATAATTGAAGATACACCATCAACATCTACGATATCACCATCACGCTGAATTAATGCAGAACGGCTATCTTCAACCCGTTGGTTATCCGTAGCTGATTTCAGTTCTACAAATACCCAGTCAACGATTGCATCGCTACCCGTTACTGATAATACGGCCGGAGTAATATCGATTGTGTTTGTCAATACGGTAAAACCTAGCCCAGAATACGGACTTGTAAGCGGAATCAAGTTTTTAACACGTAAGTCATCACGCATTAAGTTATCCGACGAACTTACTCCAAACAAGGCACCTTGCAAATACGCTTTAGGTAATAAGGCTACTTCTTTATCCGATACGTAAATCAGCAAAGTAGCTCTCGCACATTCGATTGGCGTACCCGTATCACATATTTCATAAATTACTCTGTCAATACCCGAAAAACCATTATCTGGCGTATACGTATAGTCACCGTTAGAAGATAGCGTAACTGTGCCATTAGTTGGCAACGAAATTGGAATGGTATTTACTATTAAAGTAGTACGGTTTGGCTCAGAATCGTTATCATTAGCAGAAATATTGCCAGACACTGGTGTATTTGACGTAGTAATATCCAAGTCATCAATAGCAACCGGTGGCAGATTATTATCCGGTGTCGGATCTTCTTTTACTTCGATTTGTACCGTGGCATCATCGCATTCCGTAGGACTTCCCGTATCACATACAGTATAAATGAAGGTGTCTGTACCCGTAAAACCCGAATTGGGCGTGTAGGTAAACGTTCCGTCACTATTCAAGACCACCGTTCCGTTTGCCGGATCAGACAGCTTCGTAGCCGTTAACGTTTGTCCCGCGTCAGGGTCTTTGTCATTCAATAAAACATTACCAGTTACTGCTGTTGCCGGAATAGTGGAGTAATTGTCCCCACGAGCAATCGGTGGGTTATTATTAACCGGATCGTTCTCATTGATAATCTTGATGTAAACAGTAGCCGTGGCACACACCGCCGGATTTCCCTGATCACAAGTGCGGTAAATAAACGAATCTACTCCCGTGAAATTTGGTGAAGGAGTGTACGTGTAAGTTCCGTTTGATTGCAGCGTAACGGTTCCACTGCCGGGCTGCTGCACAGGAGTGGTTGTGACTACTAAAATACCAGTCCCGTTATTAATGTCGTCGTTTGTGAGAACATCCCCAGAAACAAGCGTATTAATCGGCGTCAAGTTATTGTCATTAAAAGCGTATATAATTCTGCACACAGTTACGTTTACGTCAATTTGAGCACGGGTCGAACTTTCACAACCCGCAGTACTTACAGAACTAACATAAAAACTGGTCGTATCAACTGTCGTTGTTACTGGTGTTGGTGCCGTTGTACTACCCGTGCCACCAATTGCCGTTGTGTACCAAAGTAACGTTGAGCCACTCGGTGGCGTTGCCGTTAAAGCCATTGCCGTTGCCTCCTGACAATACGTTACAGGTGAAATTATCGTTGGAGCAGCAGAAGATGTAGATTGAGTGTTCACCGTAAGTGAAACAGCAGATGAACTACAACCCGAACCATTAGTGGTTGTAACCGAATACGTGCCAGCAGCTAAACCAGAAAAAGTACCCGTTGTATTAGTCACTGCAGGACGTACTGGATTTGTACCAGTAACCGTATAAGAAATACCAGTCCCGTTTACAGGAGAACTAACCGTAATTGTTCCCGTGGCTACAGAACACGTTGGTTGAGAACTTACATTCGCAGTTGGAGCAGTGGAAGATGTAGGTTGAGGTCTAACAACTAAAGCAGTAGATAGCGAAGTGCAGCCGCTCCCGTTAGTTGTCGTTACGTTATAATTACCAGATATGAGACCAGAGAAAACCCCCGTTGCATTAGTCACCGCGGGACGTACCGGGCTTGTGCCAGTAACCGCATAAGAAATACCAGTCCCGTTTACAGGAGAACTAACCGTAATTGTTCCCGTGGCTACAGAACACGTTGGTTGAGCAGTAACCGAAGCTGTCGGTGCAGCTGGAGTATCTGTTTGAGGGTTATTAACGGTGAACGAGGCTGAAACTGAAGTACAACCGCTTGCATTGGTCGTAGTCGTCGTATAATTACCCGGTGCTAACCCAGCAAAAGTATTACTTGGCTGATTAACAGCATTTACAGAAGGGCTCGGACCCATAATAGTGTAACTGATACCAGTACCCATAGCAGGAGTAGAAACAGTGAGCGTTCCCGTAGCAACCTCACAATTAGGCTGCGTTACAACGAAAGTGGGAACGGGGGGCGGCAAACAAGATGTCGTAACAGCAACCGTAACCGTTGCGGTAGAACAGACGGTAAGATTTTGTAAATCACAAATAGTATATTTGTATGTATCAGCTCTCACAGAACCGTTGTTAGCAGTATAAGTAATTGTACCATCTGAATTTACCATGACACTTCCGTTTGACGGATTAGTATCTATGGTAACTCGCACGTCTTGCGAAGTTGCAGGTGTCACGTTGTTAAACTGATCATTAACTAACACGGCTTGGTTACTTGGCGTACCAGCCTGAGCGGTATAATCATCATCAACCGCAAGTAAGCAATTAACAGGAGAGCCGAAAGGAGCTCTGAATTGCTCTAATGGTCCTTGATTACCACCTGACGGTTGGCCTGAACGGGAATAAAAGCTTGGAGCCGTATTAAGCGACAGTTCATTGCGAGCCACCGTTACGAAGTCGTCTGTCGTCGCCAATACTTCAATAGCACCAAAACAGCCATTACCAGTAAAAGTAAATAGCTTTATGGGAGAACTAGGTAAAAAAGGACCGTATTGCGTTTCGCCTGACCCTTTACCAATCACATAATAAGATGTTCCAGAGGGTAAAGCTGGGGTAGTATTATCAAATTGATCTGGTTGTTCTTCTGGTCCCATCTTTAGTGGGGCTTTATCCCAACCACCCGTCACATCGGTTATATTACTAATAAAAAAATCGGTGGGTAGTTTAAGAGATACTTGAGCAGTAGCACCAAATTCAGAACCTGAAGGGTTGTTTGAATTATTAGAACTATAGTTTGGAACTACCCAGACTGAATAGGTATCTGTTGAATCTTCATAAGTTACTTGGTAATCAATTGTATTAATCGATAGCTGCCCAAAAGAAGGCAAACTGACGGCTAGTATCAGCACTACCGTTGACCAATAAATTAGGTAAAGTCTTGTTTTCATTAAGTAGTGGTATAAGCTCAACATAGATTTATAAAGGTAATTGCTCTCCGATGGTGAAGAATTCCTGTTGTAATACGTTACCCAGATGGTTAACAATGATATTTTGGTAGATAAACTGTGGGTCATTTCCTGAGCCTTGAAAAATGGTTTCTCCATCCATATTAACATCGCCCGTATTGTAGGCCTCCAGTTTATAGGACGCACTTCCTAATGTGTTACCCATATCAGTCAGTATTGTTTGGTAAATCGGGTTTGCGTCATTGGAGTTTCCTCGATAGATTACATTTTTGTCAAAAAGCGTATTTCCCGCCCATAAGGCAAATCCTTGGTCTACTACGACAAAAGGCTTATTGATAGCCTTAGTACTATCTAAGTTAAAAGCCGGAGTACTACCATTACAGAAATCTACCACCGACGGAACTGAACTCAGAGCAATTGGTAGAGCACTCATTACCCCCAGGTGGTTACGGTGCCTAACGGCTACGTAATAATTACCCGCCGATACTTTATCAAAGGTCACGACAGAAACTCCGTCTATATGAACAATATCACCGTCTCTTTGTAGCAAAGCAGATCTTGACTTCAAAATATTACTCGGGTTATTACCGTCTCTTAGCTCCAAGTAAACCCAATCTACAATGGCATCGTTAGCAGGCGTAGCTTGGTCAAGCACCGCCGCACTTGTTGCTGGCGTAGGTATAGTTTCTGGCAAACCCATACCTGGGTACGGGCTACTTAACGGGATCAGACCCTTGCTCCTTAAATTATCCCGCATAATTGTATTGGTCCCGTTTACACCGTACAATGCACCCTGCAACCAAACTTTAGCAAGCAGTGAAACACTTTCTGCATCACTTCTTGTAGTTGGCAAGCCATCGACTGGTGTTAAAATACCGTCGCCGTCTGGGTCACAATTCGCAGTACAGATTACTATTCCAGTAATTGGGTTTACTAAAGTTGGGTTAACTGGCGTGATGCCCAGAGGTGGCGTAGCACCACCTGGAGTTGTACCAGTTAACGCATCGTAAGGGTCTTTATTCCCATCGGTGTCTTTGTCGCCTAAAGTACCCAAGGTCGAAATTGGACTTGCTATCGCTCCGTTGGGCTGAATTACGCCATCGGCAATACCATCCCTATTTAAATCTGGGAGAAGAGCTTCGCCAACATCGTTGATGCCATCGTTATCACTATCCAAATCTAAGGAGTTGATGATGCCGTCGCCGTCTGTATCACACGTCAATGAGGAAGGTGTACAACCTGCGTCTTCTACCGTATCTAAGATGCCATCATTGTCATCATCTATATCAACAAGGTCTGGAATACCGTCACCATCGGTATCTAATGCATCACCTCTGGTAGTTGGCAAGCCATCGACTGGTGTTAGAATACCATCGCCGTCTGGGTCACAATTCGTAGTACAGATTACTACTCCAGTAGTTGGGTCTACCAAAATTAGTTTAATTGGCGTGATGCCCGGAGGTGGCGTTGTACCATCCGGAGTTGTGCCGTTCAACGCGTCGTAAGGGTCTTTATTCCCATCGGTGTCTTTATCGCCTAAAGTACCCAAGGTCGCAATTGGACTTGCTATTGCTCCGTTGGGCTGAATTACGCCATCGGCAATACCATCCCTATTTAAATCTGGTAAAAGGGCTTCGTCAACATCGTTAATGCCATCGTTATCACTATCCAAATCTAAGGAGTTGATGATGCCGTCGCCGTCCGTATCACACGTCAATGAGGAAGGTGTACAACCTGCGTCTTCTACCGTATCTAGGATGCCATCGTTGTCATCGTCTATATCAACAAGGTCTGGAATACCATCACCGTCGGTATCTAATGCATCACCTCTTGTAATTGGCAAGCCATCTACTGGTGTTAAAATACCATCGCCGTCTGGGTCACAATTCGTAGTACAGATTACTGCGCCAGTAAGTGGATTTACCAGACCTAGTTTAATTGGTGTAATGCCCGGAGGTGGCGTTGTACCATCCGGAGTTGTGTCGTTCAACGCATCGTAAGGGTCTTTATTCCCATCGGTGTCTTTATCGCCTAAACCACTCAAGGTCGAAATTGGACTTACTATCGCTCCGTCGGGCTGAATTACGCCGTCGGCAATACCATCCCTATTTAAATCTGGGAGAAGAGCTTCGTCAACATCGTTAATGCCATCGTTATCACTATCCAAATCTAGGGAGTTGATGATGCCGTCGCCATCCGTATCACATGTCAATGAGGGAGGCGTACAGCCTGCGTCTTCTATCGTATCTAAGATGCCATCGTTGTCATCATCTATATCAACAAGGTCTGGAATACCGTCGCCATCGGTGTCTAATGCAACTGCTGAAACCTCAATAGTTGAAGTTACCGAACTACAGTTTGTTAAATCGCTAAATTCACATATTTTATAAGTAACACTATAACTTCCTACTATTGTACCTACCGCAATAGCAACAGTACCATCTGTATTTAAGGTTAACCCTGCTGGAAGAGAACCAACTGCTGTTAGTACTACATTTCCTGAGTCTGTACCAATAACTACTGGAGCTCCATTATAAGTATCATTTAAAGTTAATGCCGTTGTCGTACCACCTGCTGCTGCTGCTGCTGTGTCTACTACTGCCACTATAACTGAAGGCCCCAAAGACGTAGAAGTAACACATTCTGGACTGTTATAAATGATACCTGCATAACTGATAGCCGCACCACCTGTAGACAGTAACCTACCCGATAAAAATAAGCCAGCACCTGAGGTACAAGCACCACCATGTGAAAGAAATGTTCCTTTTAAATCAGAATCAGCTCCTATGGATACAGCACCAGTCGCAACTCCTGCTCCACCGATCCAAAAAACATTACAACGACGAGCACCATTGGCTAAAATTATTTTTGATCCTGCCGCAACACCGAATGCTCCAGCAAATTTAAAAACAAATATTGCAGCGGAATCATTTTGTGCGTCTAAGGTCATCGTTCCTCCGAGTGATCCAGCACCGTTTACAAAATAAACCCCTGCATTAAGTGTGTCTCCAATACCAAAAGCCGCCGCATGGTCAGTTACTGTATTTGGGAGTGCCATAAGTGCTGTGTAAGCATTATCTATATCTATTTTTGCTTGTGCTGTAGCAGCATTAGCAGTTTGAAAAGATCCTATAACGATAGATGACCCATAACCCGACGAAGCACCAACATTTGTTCCAATATTTCCATTAATTCCGCTTGTACTAGTATTGGATACAGCTCCAAAACTAGTAAAAAGTGCGTAATTCGAAAGAACACCCAAGACATCAACAGACGGAGCGGGAGTACAGCCTGATTCACAAAATATTGGAATGGTGCAAATACCTGGAACAGGGCTTATAACACAACCAACACCAGTAGTTATTGCACCTTCCATAGTAAGCATTCGACCTTCAAGCACCGTGCCTGCACCAATCCCTACGGCTCCTATTTTTGCAAATAAATTACCCTTGATATCAGCATTAGCCGCAATTGAAATAGCCCCATTAGCCATAAAAAAAACATTACTAGATTGCGTTCCTCCAGTTAAAGTTACGGTTGCCCCTGCTCCTGCGGTCATTGCTCCACCCCATTTTATTACAAAAAATGCATTCGGATCCCCTCCTCCGTCAAGTATAAGATTCCCTCCTATAGAACCTGCAGCAGGTATAGAATATACACCTGGTATTAGGGTTTCGCCACCGCCAAAAGCAGGAGCATGGGTAGCAGGAAAATCAACAAAAAGGGCGTTAATATGTATATAGAGCCGCATTAAGTCATACCTAGCCTGCGCAGTTGAAGAATCAGCATTATACGTATTGCCAATAAAAGCAGGTGGTGCACCAAATCCGCTAATTATGCCAACCTGTGTACCAACATCACCAGTGAAGGTTGTTTCAACTCCATTTGCAACTCCTCCAGCTCCCGTAAAAGCTACAAAAGAGGTCAGTATTCCTAAATTGGCTGTGCCATTAGGCTCTTGGCTAAAGCCTGTCTTTGAACACAACAAAACCACACTTATGGTAAAGAGGATATGTACTATATAGTTAAACTTCAGATTCATAATTTAGTCATCTTAGTTGAGGTATTATGTTTAATTCTTGTCGCAAAGAATCGATAATAATACTACTAATTTGGGTCCTAAGTGGAAAATGGGGGTGATAAAACTACTTTTGAGGTGATAGAATTTGGAAGATTCTTTTTTTACGGAAATTGTAAAATGTCTAAAAATTAAGGACCCATACATGAATAAGCTGCCTGCCAAATTTAAAGTAAGGGTATTATTGTTACAGGCTTTGGAGCAAATTATTAGCTGAGAAGTCCTTGAGGCAAGGTTAAATCAAATCTACACCCTACGGGTGAATTCAGATGAGCATATATTGATCCGGTATTTTTTTGTACAAATCGACCAATAAGTGCCGTGCCAAGCCCTAGCCCATCTTGACTTATCTTTGTGTGGCTTGAATTAGCAAAAACCTTATTAATCATAATAAGTTTTGTTGTAGGCATCCCAGTTCCGTTATCGCGTACGGAAATAGTAACGGTTTTATCTATGTTTAAAGATACCAATAGCTCCACGAACCCTCCAATAAGAGGTAAGCTTTTTATAGCATTATCAACCAAGTTTCTTATTATTAACTGAAAGCCATCAGAATCCGCATAAACTTGTAAGTCTGGACTACACTCCACCTTAAAGCTAACGTGATTTATTATTTTAACCGCCTCGTAGGCACTAAGTGCTTCATTTATTCCTTCGGTTACATTCAAACTCCGCGGGTTGTAAGGTATTTCATCCAATTGGGTCACTCCCCAATTAAAAAGGTTATCTAGTAAATGCCTTGTATTCACCCCAGTTCTATCTATATAAAAGGATATTTTTTCTAAATCAGAGTATCGTTTACTTCTGAGAGATTCTTTAATCATCTCGTACAGCCCTTGCATAGCTAAGATAGGACTACGGAGGTCGTGGGCAATTATGCCAATGTAATGATCACGCACCGATGCAAGCCGCTGGATTTCAGCGGTCTTTATCTGGACCTCCGTGCGTTCTTTATACAAGAATATCAAGGTAATTATCAAAAATATGGAAAGCAGACCCGTAGCAACTAGTCCTACTGAGATGGCGTAGTTGTGGGTCTTTATCAAGTCGTTTTCCCGTACAAGGATTATATTCCTGTTCTCGGCATCTTCACTTTTATATTGACCTTCAAGTTCTTTGAGTTTATCACTATTTTCGATTTCATAAATTTCGTCTTGCAGTGCAATCGTTGAATCGGCAAAAGCTAATGCCTTTTCAAGATTTCCTACGTTATAATAAAGGTTTCTGTACCTTTTAAAGGTTAAATTTCTGATTAGCCAAAACTCCTTCAAATCACTAGCATCGTCTACCGTATTTAAAATACGCTGTGCTTCGTCGTATTTTTTTAGTTCTAAACACAAGGAAGCAATATTAAATAAATAGGCGTTGTATGAAAACTTTGTTGAATACTCTTTGTGGATGGCTTGGTACTTTTTTGCAGTATTATAAGCTTTGTCGTGTTCTTCATTCGCAACATAAAAGTCTACCAAATTATTGATAACAACAGGTTTAAGGTTTTGTAAATCAGGATTATCATAAATAACTTTCAACTGTCTTTTAATTATGGATAGTATAAGTTTTGCTGGTTTACCGCTATAGCTATACGCGGTAAATAATTGACTCAAAGACCTAACCAATAATCTTTTATTACTCAATGATTCACTGATTTCTACCGCATGCTTGGCATACTCAAGCCCTGCTTCTGTATTCCTTAAATTTTTTGCTGCCTGATTAAGATTTAAACCCGACAGTTTTACCAGCGTATTTACTACTGCTACTGAATCTGCTTGTTTTTCAAAAAGGAGTAAAGCAGTTTTGAAAAATTTGAATGCTTGAGTATGTTCTCTGTTTTTAGCAGATAAATTTCCTTTCCAGAAGTAGTAAATTGGGAGGATATCGCTTTTCTCTTGGTCTTTGGCTAGTCTTACAATTATTTCTAGTGTAGTTCCAAACTTATCACTATCCTCTTTAAGCCAACTCGCTTCCAAAATTAGAAGTTGGTATAAATAAACTTTAGGCTGCCTAAGCCGCAGGTTATTTTCTAAGCTATCCACATTTATTACTGTTTTTATATCTTCAATCTTAAATGACTGAGCTAAACATTTTACTTGTAAAAGCGGCAAGAAGCAAAAGGCTACCCAAATAATCTTGATAATATATTTTGACATATAAATAAAAGTATTTACTTGTTTCAACTCTTTAATACTATCGACTGTGACCAACTATTTTAGAAGTTGCTCCATTCACAAATCTAAGATATAGCAGTACCCTTCTTTGAATTTTGAACCTCGCAGCACCTCAGTAATCGCAGCTGTGCAACTCAACTGCGTAGATATTCAATTGTTTAAAACTTCTAACGATTACCTTTATACGTTTTTAAAAATAAATAGAACATTTTATTCGTCAAATAAGTACAATTTACTAGCTCTTTAATATTGTAGTTGATTTCAAAAGCTACCCTATTGGAGGTCTAAAGTAGGGCGTACTCTACCTAACCCTAAAACCATACTTTGTATGGCGGCGGTTGTGTAACGCAATAGCATAACGTGAATTCGGGATTAGCTTTTGATAAATACGGTTGGTTTTTGTTCGTAAAATCCATAGGCTGCTAATGCCCCAAACGTATGCACAATTGCGTTGACAGGGCTTC
>Ga0222710_1000114_pt1 | contig 34896 bp, 36 predicted proteins | sample AntAcemetage1696_FD_181143 | JGI IMG/M metagenome (GOLD analysis project Ga0222710, IMG submission 181143) | Saline water microbial communities from Ace Lake, Antarctica - #1696 | ecosystem: Environmental > Aquatic > Non-marine Saline and Alkaline > Saline | place: Antarctica: Ace Lake... | reverse complement strand
TGTCCGAGGTGAAAGACATCTCGAACGCTACCTTGGAAGTCACGGTGCGCGCCGGTGAACACTTCGTTTTTGGGGTGTAGCCTTTCATCGTCACCTCGGCGAAGAACAAGCCAGTTTCGGTATACTTTCGCACGCCGTGTCCTCTCCCTAGGCTGCCCTGCGGCTTGGCCTCCACCGATTTAGCTCGTGCGTAAGCCGCCTTGATGTCTTAGGAAGATTTGGCGCGTTCGAACGCCGCCTTGACGCCGTGCGGTACCAAGTCGCCGTCGCGAAGGAAAAAAAGTAACTCTTCGTACGTCGCTTCCCTTTGGTCGCCTTGACGTCTTGCTGCAACAAATTTCGGTCGCAAATGAAAGGAAGCAACTCCTCGTACGTGGATCGGCTTTCGTTGCCGTCGTTGTACCTCACCACGTAAACGGTTCCCAGGTTGAGATGGTCGTCGCGAACTGACACGACCATGCCTTTGCAGTACCCGAAGCCCTTGTCGTTTTCGGGACACGCGTGCAGAATCGCGACTTTTGTTCCCACGAACGCCTTGCCGGGGTCGCGCGTGTCATTTACGACGCCTCCATCCGCCGCAGGCACCGTTGCAGTTTCCACCAGTCGAGACTGTTTGCCCTGGGTGCCGGAGGCCTTGGCGCGGGTCAAACCGGTAGCCGCCGGTTGATTCGTTCGATGCCGTCGCAGTGGTGGTGATGCGGTGCCACGGGCAAACGCGTCGACGGTCGCGTAGCAGCGCGACGGCAAGTGGCAACCGATGTGTCGACCGTGAGTCGGTCTCGTGGAACGAATAATATTTCCCGAAAAAGTTTTGTCAATGCATGCTATGCGCATTGTTGGCCGCGCTCCCGGTGAGAGGGGGCCGGGTACGACACGCGGTGTTTACGTGACGTGACCTAGCACCGAGCACGGGGGACCCTGGTAGTAGTAGTCGTACGAAAACACACGCAGTACTTCGGCAAAGAGTACTGTTGACTTGTTGGACAGACGACGACGACGCGGCAGGTCAGATCGGGGCCGCGTGATTGCACGGCACCACCGTCCAAATTCAATCTCGCCCCCAGAGATGTCTTTTTTCGGCCTCGGCAGGGCGGTGACCATCGACTTGACGCACGCCAACGGCGATACCCAAAGGACGGCTAGCGTGAAGAGCGACCGAGGTGCAAGCGAAGTGCTTCCCGTGTTCACCACAAACGAAACAATCGGTGGGACGGTGCATCTGTCACCCGCGCCTGGAAAGAAAATAGACCATCTCGGTGTTAAGATCGAGGTGTTGGGCCAAACCGAGCTGTACTTCGACAGGCAAGACGGGCACGATTTCGTCAGCCTGGTCGCTGAGTTGCTAAACCCAGGCGAACTACAAGGCCCGCTGAGTGTTCCTTTCGAGTTTAAAAACGTGGTGTTGCCGCACGAATCTTACAGAGGCATTAACGTGCGCGTGAGGTATTTCATCCGCGTCACTATTACGAGGTACGGCTTGCGCGTTTCCCAAATCCTGACACTGTTTGCCGATTGTCCCGAGTAATTACTCACTCACATTACGAAAGACTGACACTTTTCTTTTACTATTACCAGATCTTACGGCGGCACCGTGACGCAAGACTTTCCCTTCGTGTGCCGCTTACTAAGCGTCCCCCCCGAAATCAACACCGGGATCAAAATGGAAGTCGGCATCGAGGACTGTCTACACATCGAGTTTGAGTACGCCAAAGGGAAGTACCACCTGCGGGACGTGGTGGTGGGTAAGGTACGTATTTCCCACCCACCACATTCCGCCTCCCTGATTGCCCATACAAGACTGACATTTATTTTTACAATCTCCAGATTTTCTTTCTTTTAGTGCGGATCAAAATCAAACACATGGAGGTTGAAATACGGCGACGCGAAAGCGCGGGCGGGGGAAGCAACACCTACAACGAGTCCGAAACTTTAGCAAAGTACGAAGTCATGGACGGCGCGCCGGTTCGAGGGGAATCGGTGCCGGTGAGGTACGTCGTGTTTTTGGCTTTCTCAAATCCGTCAACACACCGTGGAGGCCCGATTACGCTGTTACCCTGTTTACCCGTTTACGTTTACGAAACAGACTGACCTTTTCAAGGAAACCCACTCTGACCTTTTGTTTCCAAAAATCACGGAACACAGGCTGTTCCTCACCCCCTACGACATCACCCCTACCTACAAAAACGTCGCCAACCGGTTCAGCGTGAAGTACTACCTGAATTTGGTGTTGGTGGACGAAGAAGACCGGCGATACTTTAAGCAACAAGAAATAACGATGTTCAGGCACGAGTTGTGAAAGGTGGAGGTTGCGCGTTGGTTCAATCCTTGTGCGGTTGTGAAGGTGAAAGGTTTTGTATTTCAGACTATTTGCGGCATGTATTTATCATCGCATCGAGTGTAGTACTCTTGACTGGACTCAATCTCTTTCGGTTTTGAGTTTCGCGGCGAACGCGCTGACCCGCCGGTGGCCTTCCCGCGCAATTTGGTTTCCCGCGTCGAGCTTCAGCGCGTTTCCGAAATCAGCAGCGCTCAAATCGAACCTCTCTAAATACTCATACGCCAGGGCTCGGCGGATCATGGCTTTGATGTGTGACGGTTCGTATTCCAACGCGAGGTCGCAATCACGGACACAGGCTTTGACGTCCGAGAGTTGCCGACGCGCTTCCGCGCGGTTGGCGAGAAGCGCGGCGATGTTTTTTGACGGTGCGGCGGCGTGGCTTGGCTTTTCCTTTTTTTCGTCGCCATCGCTTTGGCGATTCGCACCAACATCGACGCCATCTGTCAACCGTACCCCCAGCAAATCAAGCCCGACCGTGTACCACCCGATGGCGTCTTCGTACGCGCCGTTCCGGTAACTCTCGTTGCCCCGAGTTTTCGCGTCTTCCCAGTCCTTCGGGGTGTTGGCTATTTGAACTTCCACTTTTTGCAGCGCGTTTTCGATCTGTTCGTTTTTAGGGTCGATTTGGAGACCGGCGCGAAACGCATCGGCCGCTTCAACCGGTTTCGCTAGGCTGGACAAGCACGTTCCTTTCCGGTAATACCCCTTGACCCACCTCGCGTCAAGAGAAATTGACCTTTCCGCGTCTCGCAAGGCCAACAGTAAATGCTTAACCTCGCCCGAGTCGTTAAACAGCGCGAACCGAGCCGCGGCGCGGTTCGTAAACAAAGCGGGTTTCGTGCAATCCAACCGTACGCTTTGGTGGTATAAAAAAAGAAAGTGTCAGTCCCAGACCTGGGCAAACAGTGTTGTATGAACAGAGGTAACGCGCCCTTCGCAGGACGAGTATGGAAATCCGTTACTGCGCCCTTCGCAGGACGAGTATATCGCGATGTATTGGACGATGTATGGACAAACAGTCAGAGTAATCGGTCTGAACAGTCACCAGCTTCGGTAAGTCGTCGGGATCTGGGAAACGCGCAACACGCACCTTTGGTCGTACCGATCAATCGCGTCGGGGTATTCCTTCCGCAGGTACAACGCGTTGCCCGACTCTTTGTGTGACACCGCGTCGGCTGCGGAGGGGACGGATGGCTTTTGGGACGCGTGTGAGAACACCTCTGGGGAGTAAACAGACTGGCTCTCAGCTTCCATGATGACGCGCGTCGCAGTGTCCGGACCCTCGCTCTAGATTAGAAAAGAGACGTGACAACGCAATCGAAAGAAAGGGAGGCGACCGGGTTTTCGCTGCAGCGCGAAGAGGTGTGGCCGGAGCTTTTCGTGTTCCACGCGTGGGGTTCCGTTGGCGATACGCGCAAGCCGACACGGAACTCAGAAGCGGCAAATCACTCCGTGAACACGGGGTGGCCGGTGTAACGACGCGCGACGTGAAGTGCGGCGAGGTTGGCTGATGCTTTTTCTGAGCGCTTTTTTTTTTCGCGAAAGGACTCGTCGCCTCCCCGACCACAGTACACTCTTTTCAATCCGTAACATAAAACACCCTCAATCCTGATACCTAACTTCTACCTCGTTTCGTACCCGCGACGCTCGTTTCATGTACCTCACCCCGTGACCCCACACCCTCGACCGCGTCTTGCGTTTTTTTCGGACTAACTGCTCCGTGGAACACGCGAAGGAACCTGCACCAAACGAGCACGTCCAGAAAATCACGATGCGCGCTTTTTGATTCTTCGTCGGCGGCGTCGTCGGCGTCGTCGTCGCCCACGTCCGAAAATAATGAACGGAACACACTGTGTAGGTCAGGCCAGAACGACTCGTCCCCGTCGTGCGACGCCTCCAGTAAACGAGCCGCGCACATTTTCAAACAACTCGGCAACAGGATGGACATGCGGCAATACTCCATGTTCGTCAGCCCGGACGTGGCGCGTAGGTCCTGATTGTAAAAAATAAAGTGTCAGTCTTGTGCGGGCAAACAGTCGGGCGGATTTGGAGTTGGGAAATACTTACCAGACAAAAATCGTCACCTTCAAAAAAGTCCTCCTTGACGTATCCCGGCAAATCGCGCACCTCGCCGTTTTCGTCGGGAAGCGACGTCAAGCGAAGGGCGACCATCGGGTGCCAGACGATTGCGGTGTTTCGTTCGACAAGCGAATCGCGAGTCGTTGCGATGAACGCTTTCGCCGCGTCGTCCAGGGAGTCCACCAAAAAACCGAGTGACGCCCTGATTGTACAAAAAAAGGAATCAGTCGGTCGTGACGTGTTTATCCGGGATTGGTATAACGTAAACAGTCAGGGGTAATAACCGTCCCTTGTGGTACGAGTATGGGCATCCGGTAATGCGCCCTTCGCAGGACGAGTATGGGCAATCGCAGAGGCGGTGTGTGGTGATTGGGAAACGGCGCTTACCTCAACGCGGCGCCGTTGGAAAGGTCGGGTTCGTACGGCATCAGCCGCGGCGGGTCCCATTTAACAAAGTTTCGTGACTGGCGCGCGTCGGGGAAAAACCCCGCGCCGTCCGTGAAGTACTCCGCCGCGAAACGCGCGTGCGTTTCGCCCGTACCAGCCATGCCACCCGATTGCGGATCAGCAACATCCAGAAAAGCACACGCGTCCAGGGTGCCTCGCAGAACACTTGATTCGGTGTTTACTCGTATCCTCTCCGCTTGGGTATCAGTCGGCCGCCCGTGGTCTTCCGTCGCGTCGCACATCGCCCGCGTCCGGCGTGCAAATCCGTGTCCCAGCTGTTTGTACCGGGTCATCTCGTGGAACAACGACTCGCACGTCCACCGCGCGTGCGTAACGCTTGAAAGAAGGTGTCAGTGTTGTATGGGCAAACAGGGAGGCGGGATTTGGGTTGGGAAATACGTACCTAGCCAAGCGCACGTCGACGCTGAGACAAACGTCTGTCATGAGCGGTTCGGATGACTCTGGATCTAACACCTCCACGGCTTCACTCGCGCTCGGCACCACCCGGTGCCAGGTTCCAGGAGGGATGTACACTGCATCACCAGGGGTTAGGGTAATTACTCGTATTCTTTCACAAGGTACGTCAGTGGGTAAATGGTCAGCCGCTTCGCGCGCGTTGCGAGGCGCGTCGTTCGCGCCGCGCGAGTTCCCAACGTTGCGGTCGCCGGCCAACGGGAACGGTGTGACGTGCCAAACCTTCGTGCCATACAGCTGTACCGTGACGTTGTGGTTCGCGTCGTAGTGCCAGCTCGCCTCGGTGCCGTTTTCGGGGGACGCGTACACCCCGACATCCACATCGTTGGCGAAACGAAGTCGAGCGGCGCCCGTCTTGTCCATTTTAATCGTAGTCTTGTCAGTCGTAGTTTTCGTCGAACGCGCTTCGTCGTCGCCGTCCTCCGCGAGCGTCGGGGCGTTGTACGCCAACCGGAGTAGCGAGTTTCGCAGCGCGTGCGCACCAGGGGCGTAGCAAAACGGTAGGTTCAGGGTGTGTCGCAGTGGCGCCGCCGTGCGGTTGACCATCTCGGCCGCGTCGTCGGTATCGTACCCGTTGTTGTTTTCATCAACGCAATCTTTCGAGATTAGCTTGGACACACTGCCATTTCGAAACCCCGCACGTAAGCCCTCCAGCGTTTTCGCCGAGACCTTCCAGTTCTCCACGTGGCTACCCCAGGTTTGCCGGAAAAACGAGCACGTCCCAACGTTGGGGAGGATATCGTCGAAGCTTGGCAAGGTTTCGGGGTCCATCGATTGGGATTCGGTAGAATGCGAATCTGATTGTGATTCTTCAGACCCCGAGACGTCCTCCTCCTCATCATTCGGATCAGGTGCCGCTGGAACCGGCTCGCGGGGCGATGCCTGAACCTGACCCCGAGGCGGCATGCCGACGAAAGATGAAAGTTTGGCGCGCATCCTCGCACGAGAGCGCGGCGCGACCCGGTCCGCGCGTGGCACGAGTGAGCAGGTCTAGGTCATTGACGCCCGAAAAATCGCCCGAGTGAAAACCGAGTGAAAACTCGGCAGTCGGCACTTCCCCTGGCGCTCCCGAAGGTCCCCGACGATGGCGGACGATTCCCCCCGCGCGGTGTTGACTTTAGATTTCGTGTCTTTGGTTGGTCACGTGTGTGTGGTGGTGTCGTACCCGCCCACAAGAGGGGCGTTGTTTTTGGCTGCGAGAGCCAGGGCGGCGGCGAGGGAGGCGAGCAGTAGCGCGCGTGTTGCGTCGTCTTCGGTCATTGATGAAGCTCCGTCGTTCCACGCGACGTCGTCGCGAAGCACCAGCTCGCGCGCGACGCAAAGGGCGTGTGACTCGGACGTTATCTCGCGACAACACAAACACAAAGCGCCTCACCGGTGGTGGGACACATTGGGTGCGACGGTTCGAGAGGACAGAGAGACGACTCGGGATGACTCGTTTTCGGGACGAGCCGTTGATGGGGAGGAAAAAAACAAGCAGAAGCTTCGCGACGTTCCGGAGATTCCACCGAAACTGGCAGCGCGCGAAACCGAAAAACCGAAACGTGTCGCGACGTTCGCGCCTTCTCGCCCGGGATGGCGCGGCGGAGGGATCGCGGTGAATAAAAAGAAGAACGCGAATCTTCTCGACGGTGTTGCGTCACCACCCGTTGTGAAATTTCAGGCCATCGGAGGTAACGTGAACACCACGGTGATGATGAGACAGGAACCGATGCGGTTACGACGGGAAAACGAACCCTTCGAAAAACGAAACCATTCGAAAAAAAGCGAAATCGTGTCTCAACCGTCGCTCAAAAACGTGCCGCCCCGGGTTCGGGCGAAAGCCAGGGCCACAAAGATCGCGAGTTTGGAACACTCTGGAGGGTCGTATCAAGGTGGACCACGTGAAAAAACATCGTGTGATGCACGCAACACGAGTTTCCAAAAAACAACGACTAACGCCCGAGTCGGCGGCGTGCCGTCGACGCTGGGTTTGGTGAAGTGTAGTAATTGCGGAACGAAGCAATGCAGCGTTTTAGTAACCTCGTCCCAAAATAACTCACGAAGGGACGGTCTGTGGGTGGACCAGGGAACGCACCGAGGCGTCATACGGAAAGGAGCGCAAGGCGTCAACATGACTAAAAAAATAACAGAACCCTTAGGCAGTGGTACCTCAAACTTCGCGCCTTGCGCGCGATGCGGCGATGTTTTCTATTGCAGCCCGGAATGCGCTTCCGAAGATTGGCAGCGACACCGCAAAAATAACGAGTGCGCCGGCGTTCGCTCCGGGTTCGGATTTATCGACGGCACTTCGGTCGGGAATATCGACCTAGGGTACGTGCGGGGCGAGCGGGTTGGTTCCACCGCGCGGGACGGTTTTTTGCGAACCAGCGTTGGGAGGGGAAGGTAGTGGGAGGGAGTATCGACATCAACGATCGATTGCCAAAAAACGCCTCAAAAATAGCATTAAAAACGCCAGCTGTTAACAAACGATTTTCAAACATAAAACAGTGGTGCTCACCTCGCTTCGGAATCAGATCGCGACCGCGCGCGTTCGTGATGACGACGCGCGCGAGTCGCCCGCGCGGGTCGGTATTGGCAACGCGCGGCCGCGAGACTGGCTCGGAGTCCGGCAATACCTCGCTTAAGTCAAACCCGGGCAGCGGTTCCGTTGTCGCCACGAACACCGCGCGTCAGTGTTTGGCGCACGTGTGTGAATCCCTGAAACGACTCGGGGTTGGTACTTTTTCTCGCGGAAGTAGGTACGAAACCTCGTTATCCCCCGAGCTGTTACGCCGCGCGAAGTTCGACGAGCCATGCGCGGTGGAACCCCTTTGGGTAGCGTTGCACGATTTGTATTTAGTCCGCGCGGCGGGGTTTCCGGGTCCGGAGGTTTCCGGGGAGGTGCTGCGAGGGATGCGAGATGAGGATGGCGCGAATGATGGAGACGGCGACGACGAAGGTAGCGACGCTACCGAAGCTAACGGCGCGAACCGCCCAAGCCGTACCTCCAACAAAGCCCTCGCGACGTACACCGCGGTGGCGTTGACACACCTGGCGATTGAAAAGTACCCCCGGATCGGCGAGTTACGACTCATGGTCGGGGGCGGGGGCAACCGGGGCAACGTGGGCGGTGCGTCGTCGCGGTCGTTACTAATCGCGCTGGCCTGGAGGTAAGTATTTCCCATTTACCACATTCCACGACTGATTTCCCATACAGAACTGACACTTTCTTTTTTTCATCCAGTCTCGAGAAACTGGACGTGTTTCAAATCGCGCACGCCGACCGAAGCGCGTGCGTTTTGGGTCAAAGTTTGGGGGCCCTAGGCGCAAACAGTCAGGGAACCACACCACCTCCCACTTTGCCTCCGTACCCGTTGGATGCCGCCTCGTCGTCTCAAAGCGCTCGCGCCGCGGCGCTCGACGCGACGGCGCGCGAGACGGAATACATCGACGCGGCGAAGGCGTGCGTTGGTGGAAATAAAAGCCAAAAAATATTGAACCTGGAAAAGCAAACCGCCTTGTTCGCGCAGCGTGCTTGGCAGATGGCGGCGCACACGCATTCCCTGGAAAAAGCACGCGCGGTGGGTCGGTGTGAGTTGTACCAGGCGCAGTTAGTTGGAATCAAGGTGAGACGGGGGAAAGTCTCTTCCTCGCCGGGCGACGGGTCTGTGCCGTTAACCGCGTTTGAAGTTCGATTGGCCACGGACGTCAACGCACGAAGACGAACCCAAAGCGCGATGCACTCCGTACTAATCGTCAAAGACCTGCGCGACGTCTGCATTGACATGTCCAAAACGTTCTGGGCGTGGATGAAGTCGGTGCTTGAGCTGGAGGAAAAGGAAGACACTTTGGGTGGGTCTTCCGGTGATGATGCGAACTTCGCGGAGACGAAAGAAAGCACGGTAGTTACCACGGAAAGTACCCACGGTAGTGAGGAAGAAAGTCCCTCCAGTAGTGGTCACCAAACTTCCCGTAGTACCGTTACCTCGCTAACAGATGAGGTGGAGGTTTTGGCGAGGAAAATAGGCCCGCTCCTTCGGTCGCGCAGACGGGACGTGGAAACCGTGGCGAAACGGTGGCGTTTGGAACGCGAGGCGAGCGCCACGGATCCGGACGTGGCGACTGCTTTGAAAATATTGGCCAAGGATGCGAGTTCGAAACTTCCCGGAATGGGCGGGTTCGAAGCGGGGGCGCGGGGGAAGATTGCAGGAAAACTTACGAGCGCAAAACTTGGTGACCAGAAACACAGTGGCACGACAACAGGAGGTGGTAAGGATGGTCCAGTAGGTTCCAGTCACGATGGCGACACAGAAAACACGGCTTGTTCTTTGTCAAAGTTCTTCCAGACTAAGTGCGTCTTGAGTTTGAGTCAAAACGCGTCGCGCGTCACACCGGTGGGGGTGGTGGACTTGTTAACTAAAAGCGGCGCGTGCGTGCGTCTCGACACGGGTGTGTTCTTTTCCGAAGACACGGCAACTCAGGCTCCAACACATGAATTAACTCAGGAAGTGACTCACCAAAAAAGAAGTGACTCAACCTGGTTCGGGGAAACCAACCGCGGCGAAAATCGAAAGCGCTCCTTCGACGCGCGCGAGACGTCGGAAGGCGCGGTCGCGCGGTTGGGTGTTACGTTACGCGAAACCGACGCGATGCTACGCGCGGTTCGGACACGCGCGGCGGAGGTGTTACAAACCGAAGTCACCAGAGCCTTCGGGGCGAACGACGAGACTGGGGGTTTCGTGTGTCACGGGTGGGACAGGTAGGTTTGGCTTTTTGAAAGTGTTACCTTTGTTTATCAACTCGTGTTACTTTTTCACAACTTGCAAATGTTCATCACCACGGCAGTGGGTACACGTTGGCGCACACGATGTCGTCGCCGATCCTGTCCGGACCGACCGGTCGCCAAACACTCCTTATGCACATGAAGTCTATGCCTCTGAACTTCATGCCCACTTTTCCTAGCTTCGCGACGGACGGTGGCAGTTTGACGAACACGTCGTCCGTTTCGTCGTCGCCGCTCCAATCGTCGTCGTGATAGAAAACCCACCCATCTTCATTGACTTCGTTGCACGTCGCGCCCTCGCAAGGCGCGCGTACGAAATCATCCGCGAACTCCCCCTCGGCCTCTTCGCGTAGGTCCTGTAATTTGCGCTAGTACCCTTCTTTGTGTAACCGAAGCAGCCCTTCCTGAATTCCCTCCGAGTCGAACGTACCCGAGGCGCGGATTTCGGCGAGCATGGTCTCGACCACGTCCGCCGAAAACAAGTGTAGCAGATGCCCGTGGTCGCCGCAGTGCGTGACAAGCCCAAGGAGCGTCTCCGCGATTTATTTCTTCTCCCGGATCGGCTTGTCGCGTTCGTCCAGGAAATCGGAGATGTTCTCGAACAGGTGCGATGCGCCGTGCGTCGTCAGGAACGACGACCCCCACATCTTTTCCTCGGGGGAAGGGGCGACGCACCCGCACGCGCATTGCCGCCACCCATACACGTGCACGTGCCGCTCCAACTGTTTCATACATTTCTTTCGAACTCTAGGCGCGGGGGGGTGCGCGTACGCCATGAATTGTTTGAAAAGGCCAAGGAGCGTAGGACCGCGCACCACGACGCGCGGGGTGTCGTCCGGAGCGTCGTCGCGCGCGCGCTTCATGGTCTGCGCGTGTGAATTTGAATGTAGCTGACAAGCGGCAGTTCGCGCAAAAATGGCGCAGAGCCGTTCATCGCGATTTCCAAGTCAACTCTCCACTCACGCCTCGCAATCAGTCCAAGGCAACGCGCCAGATCTGCCACTCCCTGGTGCGCCGCACCCCCCTGGCTCGGCGCGAACCCTCGTCGCGGACGCGGGTCGACGTCCCTGGAACCGGAACTCGACCCATCACACCGCCACTTGTCACACCAACGAACCCGCGCGTCTGCTGCTGGCGTCCAAGAACGAAGTTCAAAAACGCGCTTGGACAGCTCAGCTCGTCTCCGCGGGTCAAGTTGGCGTCAAGTGCTTGTTGCTTGTGCAGTGCTTCCTCGGCGTGTGACCGCGCGCGCCGCGCGCGCCACGATGCCGTTCGACACCATCTCTGAATTCCCCACCCTGGCGCACATTACGGTGTCGTGTGTCATAAATGACACGCCGCAACGCCCGAGGCGGGGCGGGCACATGCGGACCAGGTCCGCGGGGAATGGGGATTTGGATTTCGAGGTCGTTAAACGCGGGCACTCGAGGACCGCGAGTTTTGACCACGCGGGGAATGTGTCGCAGACCTGCGCGATGATGGACGACACGTTTCCCGATACGCAACACCACCGACACCACCACCACCGACTTCCCTTTTCCGGAACCTCCCCGACGCCGTCGAACTTCGGGGTGTCGCCGCTAAGCGCGAGCCCCGTGGACGCGGCGGAGGGCACGCGCTGGAGCGAAGATGGCACCACACTAAAAAAAGGCCCCCGAATTTCCCCAGTCAGTGTGCTCATGATTCCGGCGCTCGATCTGAGCGTAGACATTTCCTTCGACGACGAGATGGACGTGGGTAATTGTGGGAGCGCGATGGATACGGACGGGGGTAACGGAGGGGGTTACGCGTCATACCCGCAGAACACGAAAAGTCCGAAGTTCGAATCCTCGCCGGGGTTTCGGTTCGGAACGCGGACTACAAACACAACTGGCGGCCCTTCGCTGCACCTTGGTTCGGATTCGTTCAAACAAGACGCGGATGCCGCGGCGACGCCAAAGGGCGCCAGACTAAACGCCCCCACGAACGGTTTCGGAACCCCGGCTGGTGATGCGAACAAGATTGACAGCGGGTTCAAGAACGGCTTCGGCGCGATTCCGCCGACGCCGGTTCGGCCGAGGCGGCTGGACGAGGACGACGACGATGACGACGACGGCGAGCCGTTGAAAGCGTTTGGATCGCAGTTCCAAGTCGAATACGACTCTTCGGAGGTACGGCCTCCTGGGCTTTCCCAAATAGAAGGCACACTGTTTGCCCACACACAACTGACACTTTTCGTTCACACAACCGCAGTTCCGCACTCATCACGGGAAATCAAAATCGACGGACCACGTCACCGACGACGACTGGGAGCTTTCAAGTGACAGCGACGGCGACCGCGGTGACGATGGAAACGTGGAACCGGTACCGTTCTCGTTCAACGCGTCGACTCTAGGGTCGACTCAAAAAGGTTTAACTCAAGGGTTAACTCAAGGAAAGCCACCTCGGCGGGTTCGTCAGCCCGGCGAAGAAGGAGTTACTGACGAAAAGTGGAAACAAACAAAAACGCACTCAAGAGGGTTCCGCGCGCCGAAGCTCGAGCGCAACGATTCCCTCTCCCAAACAAAACTTTTAGCTCAAGCCGGGTTACAACGCAGCGAGAGCTTGAAGTACGCGAAAGACTTTCCGTTCGAAGATGGGGTTGGTGCTGAAGGAGGAGTTATTCACTCAAGAAGTGCTTTCGGCGACGTTGACGTGAACGTCGACGCGAACGCGTCTCCGTCGGGACGCCAACAAAAACCGTCCTCGATTCCCGACACGTTCACGTTCGAGTCCCACTTCTCGTTTCACAAAGTTTTAGGGAAAACCCCCACCTCGGAAGCTTGGTTAGTCACCAGCAAAGTGAGCGGGGTGAAGGTACGTAGTGCATTTTCCAAATCCAGGCACACTGTTTTATCGAAGATGGTGACTGTTTGTCCAGGCCATCGCGATACACAAGACTGACACTTTCTTTTATCGTTATCAGTACTGCGTGAAGCGAATCACGAAACAGTTTCGGAACGTGCGGGAACGCGAACTTTGTCTGCACGAAGTCGTCGCGGTGACGAACCTGCCGGCGCACGAAAACGTACGTGTTGCGTTTCCCAAATCCAAGCACTTTTTACGGACCCTGCCTGACGGTTTGAGTGTACCACGACCGTAACATGTACCAGGACGGCGACAAACCAAACGTACTTCACACACGCACTGTTCGGCCCGAATCCCGCCTCCCTGTTTACGCGTACGCGTTACGGGAAGACTTCCTGACACTTTTCGTTCACAAAATCAGGTCGTGAAATACCACCGCGCGTGGCAGGAGGACCGGCACTTCTTCACGCAGATGGAGGTTTGCGAACGTGGGAGCTTCGGGGCATGTTTGGGGAAGCTACGGGGGTGGGCTGAGGGAACCACCACCGCGGCAGGTGACCGGTATGGGCAAACAGACTGGAGCACTTCCATACATTCTTCCTCGAGTTCCGCGAAGACGTTTGACGACGGAAACGAAACGGTTCCAACCACGCACCTGCTCGCGGAACGCGACGTGTGGCGGTTCGCGAGCGACGTGGCGTCCGGCCTGGCTCACTGCCACGTTCATGGGGTGTTACATTTAGACATAAAGCCCGAAAACGTGTTCATCTCGAGTAACGGGTGTTACAAGATTGGCGATTTCGGCGTGGCGTGGATTGCGAACAGAGGGTGGGTTTCCTTTTTCGTTTTTTTTGCGACACTCGGCTGTTTCGGGTGTATGGAGTACAGTCAGCCGACTCCCGTCCCGCCCTCCCTCGGCTTCGAACTGACGACCTTCATGACACTCGTGTTGACACCGACTAACCACCTCCCCGCCTCTTCCCACTTTCGCGTGACTGTTACCCGTACACCTCCTCGTACCAAATTTGACAAAACAGGTGGGAGGTGCTGGATGGCGACGGCGGGTTCGTGGCGCCCGAGGTTTTGCGAGGGGAGTGGGATTCGGTTGGAAATTCTGGAGACTGTTTGCACGTAAAAGACGGGATGGATGGGAAGGTGGGTGACCAAAGGAACGCCAGCCTCGACGCCTTTGATTCGATTCCCGACCTGGCGGCTAACTCGGCTGCAACTGGTGGCAGGGTGTTTGCGCATAGCGACGGTCGGATTACCACGAGTAAAAAACAACCGGTAACCCCGACGGACCGCGCGGATGTGTTTTCGTTGGGCGCGAGTTTGTTTGAAGCCGCCGCCGGCGCGAGGTTACCGAGCGAATGGAGGTTGGGGGTGCCGACGTGGAGTGAACAACAAGGCGTTACGGATACCACTGGGCAAAAAGGCGTCACGGAAGGCGTTACACCTGAAGAAGAAGGAAGTGAAAATCGGACGTACTGGGACGGTATGGAGTTACCTGTGGGCCGTTCGGACGAGTTGCGGAAATACATAACCATGTGTCTGCGCGCGGAACCCACGCACCGGCCGAGCGCGTCGGATCTCGCGAAACACGCCGCGATGATCGAAAAAATGTTTGACTAGAGAGGGTACTTTATAAATCGTAACGAAGTGTATGCAGTATTAATATCTATCTCTTACGCCGCTTTTTTACCAACCGCGCACGAGTTGACTTTCTGCGCGAACCGCAGCGAGCACAACGTTTCTTGCGAGCTTTCGTGATTCCCCGCGACGTTGGTGACCATCAACGTCTTCGCGTCCCCCCCTAAACTGGTTTGTAACAGGTAAGTCAGCTTACTGTTTCGGTACGGGATGTGTTGCTGCTTCTCCGCTAACGCCGAGATCACGTCGCCGAGGGCGGACAGGCTTTTGTTGATACTCTGCGCTTCTTTCAGCCGGTCCCCCGTCGCGCCGGTGCGCGAAAGCCGCTCGCTCCCCGCCAGGTCCACGAGGTTCAAAACCCCGTTCAAAGGCCGGCCGCTTTGGTCAAAGCCACACAGTTTCAGGGTGAACACCATGTGCGACCGACTCGAGTGGTCGTTCATCGCGGTCGCCTTGGTGGTCCGCGCGTGTTGCGCTTTCTGCATCAGCTTCGTGATTTCGCCGACAGATTTCACCTGTACAAAAGAAAAGTGTCAGTCTCTTCCGTCTTACTGTATGGGCAAACATTCTACTTGTGATATATGAGTATAATTCTTTTTACTGACGGGTGTAGTCACGTAGGGGCAGTAACCAGTGCCTGGATTTGGGAAAGCCCCGTCTCGTACCTCGACGCTTTTCAAATGCGTCACGGTGGTGTCCCCGGTTTTCAAGCAGTGCTTCACTTCGTGCTTCTCGCCAACCGAAGCGGAACCAGCACTGCCAAGCAAATCCTTAATGTCCTCGTTGTAAATCTCCACCATCGTCGCGGTGACCACGAAGTTGTGTGGGCAATTAGTGTCGCTGTTTTCTTTGGAAGAGCCGCTTGCTTCGTCGCGCGCCGCGAAAATCTGTTCCACGCACCGCGGAATTAAACCTCGGTTTTTGTTTTTCGCGACGTCATCTGGCTCAACCTCGCCCGAATCAACAGCAGTATCTCCCAACATCGTGTACGTCTTCCCGCTCCCCGTCTGGCCGTACGCAAAGATGCACACCTGGTGTAGGTAAAACAAAGTGTCAGTCTTGTATATCGCGATGTATGGACAACAGTCACCAGCTTCGGTAAAACAGGGAGTCTATGATTTGGGAAATGCGGGGACGTACCTTGTACCCGTCCAGGGCGCTTCGCACTAAGTGCTCCACGTCCTCGAAAACTTCAGACTGCGTACAAGTCGCGTCGAACACCTTGTCGTACGTAAACGCGAACGGTTTGTCCTTGCCAGGCGGGGCTAGGGAAATAACCGTGCCCGCTTTCTCGCCGAGTTTGGGAACACTCAACAATGACTGGTCCAAGTTCAAACCGCCGCCTTGTGTAGTACCGGTAACCGTTTCATCCCCACACGCAGGCCGGACCCGACAAAAAACCCGGATGTTCCCTTTCAGTTCCTGGACCTGGTTGTGTAGCGCGCGTCGCACCACGGAGGCTTGTTTCAGCTCGGCGTCTTTCGATTTTAGCAAAGACGTAAGCATTGCGCATCGCTCCTCGAGAGTTTTCGCGGCGTGTTCCTTCTCCGTGGCTTTCGTGTAAGCCCCCGCCGCCCCGGCCGCGGTTTCGGAAAGCTCCCGTCTCGCACTCGCAAGCGCGTTGGCGCACTCCTCATGCGTCACCCGCAACGCCTCCAGTCGCGTTTGCAACGAAGACGCGTCACCCGCCGCGTTTTCTGCCGATACCCGACGTTTCGATTCGAGGTCAAGCTCGTTCTCCAACCGGTTAATCTTGTCACCGTTCGAGTCCAATTCGGACTGGAGCGAGCATACCTTGGCTTGGGAAACGGCTACCGACTGTTCCAACGTCAAACTGCTTTCCTTCAACTCGCCAAGAAGTTTCGTCGCGGCGACGCGTTCGCTTTCCGACGAAACCCCGCGTTCTCGCGCCTCGTCCCCGGATTTGCGAAGGTACTCGCTGTTTTCGTGAAAGAAAAGTGTCAGTCTTTCGTAACTTGTATTGAGCAAACAGTCGAGAGTTGGATTCTAATCAGTCACAATAGTAGTGCACTCGACCAGGGGCTGTAAACAGTGCCGGAATTTGGGAAAGCCCCAACGCCGTACCTCTCCGCCTTGGCGACTTTCGCGTCCGCCTTTGCTTCCGCGAGCTCCGCGGCTAGAGTCTCGACTCTTGGTTCCAGCGCGTTCCGGTGCGCTTTAGCCCCGGAAAGCTCGTCGCGTAACGCCGCGGTTTCCCGTTTGTGCGCGATTTGCAAGTTGTTCGCGTCGCGCTCGGACGATTCGTGTCGCTGCTCCGCCACCGCGAGCTGGCTCTTGACTCTGGTCAATTCGTTATTCACCTCGTCCAGCCGTTTCGTGGCCGTTTCCAGATCACTTCTGGCACGTGCTAAATCGGAAGACGAGTGCTCCACCGCGTCTTCCAACCGTGATGCCCGCGACTTGGCCTCCGCGCACGAAACGTTCGCCACCGCCGCCGCCGCGCGCGCTGCTGAAGCTTCTTCCCGCGCCGCGTGCAGCTGTTCCGAAACGCCCTCTTTCTCCGCAACCGCCCGCGCCAAGTCCCCGTGCAGTTTGTTCGCCTTGGCCGTTTCTTGCGTTTTCTCTTTTTCGTGTTCCAACGCAGCAGTCTTCGCCGCCTCCAGCTGCGCCTCCGTACCCGAAAGCTCACCTCTCAACGTCCCCAAGGTTTCGTGCGTCTTCGCTTTTTCGGATTGAAGTAAATCGATCTGGTGCTGCAGCGGCTCGGTGGCTTTGCTCAATTCAGCTACGCGCTCATTCGCCGCTTCAAGAGAAGCACTCAAACTCGCCACCTGTTCCTTCTTCGAGTTGTGCTCGGTCGTTACTGAGGCCAGGGAGGCCTTGGCGGTGTTATACGCGCTGGTCAGCTCGTCACTCTTCGTCACTGATTCTTTCAGCGCGCGAAGCGCTTCGGATTGTTGCTTCTGCGCCGTCGCCGCTTCGCCCGCCGCCGCCATCGCCTCCGCGCGCGCCGCTTCAAGCGCCCCCGAGGTTTCGTCGCGGTCCGCAACGGCATCCTCCGCGGTGACCAGAAGCCGCTGCATTTCATTGAACGATTCTTGCCGCGCAGTGTCCACCGCCCCCGCGATGTCCAAAATGACCCCCCGGAACTGTTTCAAAAGCGTCTTCGCTCGAGGGTGAAACTCCTTCGCCACGGCGAGCTGCGCTTTGAAGTCGAACTTGGTGTCTTTACTCGCGAGCTTACACGTCAGCAAGGACTCGTACTCCGGGTCAAGGGAGCGCAGCTGTTCCGTGACCACGGAGTAGGAGTCACCGGTGCTGCCTCCGGTGCGCGCTACCGTGGTGCCAGACGCGGCGTGGTGCGTCAGCACCGTGGGGACGGTGGTGGTTTTTGGCAAATCTCGAGACGACGTCGCATTTGGCACGGCACCGCGAGCTTTCGTGCTTTGCCCATGCTCTGCGGCGTTCGCGTTCTCCTTGTTCCCGCGCGCTCCTCGCCCGCTCACAGCGGCCAGCACCGCCTTTACATCGCTCACGCTCGCCCTCGTCGTAGTCGCGGTCACCACGTTCGCAGTCGCCGCCGCTAACGCGCTCGCGGGCTTTCGCGTGGGTAACGGAATCCGGGTACGGAACGCGGACGCCTCGTCGTTCCCCTCGCGGAGACTGGACATTTTGGATTTGGGGACCGGGTGTGCGCGCGCGCGAGTCCTTCCTGTCCTGTCCTGTGCTTACGACAAGAACCGCGAAAGTCGCACAAGCACGACGACGCCCCGAGCGGTACTCGAGACGAACAGGTGGTCGAACGCGCGTGTGTCGCCGAACGCGCGCGCGTGGTGTGCGACTCGTCCAGCACCGAGATCCTTTGGCGCTTTCGGGGGAACGAAACGCTCGTGCCAAATTTTCGTTTTTGGCAACCACCGAAAACCTTGGCCGTCATTTCGCATGACGCGAGAGCGGCGTGCGGGATACCGCAAAAGACTTATTAGGTGCGATGGTATGGAAGCGATGTGCTCACGACAAGTTTAAACACAACTGCGTGGAGTGCGATCCGTGTCCGCACAGCAAGTTGAAAAGCAACTGCGCGGAGTGCACCCCCTGCGCTCATGGCAAGCAGAAACACAGCTGCACCGAGTGCAACCCGTGCCCTCATGGCAAACTGAAACGCCACTGCGCGGAGTGCAACCCTTGCTCCCACGGCAAGCTGAAACGCGACTGCGCGGAGTGCACTCCCTACCCCCACGGCAAGGTGAAACGCAACTGTGCGGAATGCGACCCCTGTCCGCACGGCAAGGTGAAAAGCTTCTGCGCGGAGTGCAACCCCTGCCCCCACGGCAAGCGGAAGGGCCACTGCGCGGAGTGCAACCCCTGCCCCCACGGGAAGGTGAAAAACAGCTGCGCGGAGTGCGACCCCTGTCCGCAAGGCAAGCTGCAACGCTTCTGCGCGGAGTGCACCCCCTGTCCGCACGGCAAGCTGAAACACGGCTGCAAGGTTTGCAACCCGTGCCCCCACGGTAAGCTGAAACAGAGCTGCGTGGAGTGCAACCCGTGCCCCCACGGTAAGCGAAAACAAAGTTGTTTGGAGTGCGTCGGATGCCCTCACGGTAAGATGAAACGCTACTGCGTGGAGTGTAAGCGCCTTCGCGCGACGGAGCAAGATTGACAAATGATAAATAAAATACACGTACTACTCCGCCGCGGTTCGCGCGACCCCCCCGGTTTGTATCGGCGCGTCCAACATAGTATCCCGGGTCCCCGCGAACTCGATTTGGTACGCATCGCGAAGCGCGGTTTCCGCCGCGTGTTGCTTGCCAAAGTTGACCTTGGCGGTTCCCGCGAACGCGCCTCGGGTCAAATTCGATGAAAGGCCTTCGCGTTTCAAAGTCCCCGGCCCGACCGCGTTTTTAACCGCGGCGTACTTTCCGTCATCGGGAACCCCGTCCACCGGGGTATTCAGTCTCCCAAAAGTGTGTCGCATTTCTGTCACCCGAGTGCGTTCCTTTTCCACCGCTTCCCGTTTCTCACGCAACGCATCCCGTCGCATGGTCTCGTCCTCCTTACCCGCCGCGCGCAGTTTTTTCTCGTACTCCATCTCAAACGCGCTCTTTTCCCGGCTTTCCTTTTCGCGACTTTCCTTCGCCCTTCGGCTCTCAACCTTCCTGGTCTTCGCCGCGTCGAACCTTTCTTTCGCGACTAGCAATTTTTGTAACCCGTGCGTCCTGTTCTGCCCGACCAGTACTGACCGCTCTTTTCGCTGGCCGGCGGTCGGGTCGCTCGCGGTTCGCGTTGATTCGTGAAACGCATCCGCTTCCGCTTGCGCGCGCTTGATCTTTTCAGCGCGTTCGGCGTCTCGTTCTTTTGCTTTCAATTTAGCCTCAACCGTTCGCGCGTCCGTTTCCCGTTTCGTAACGACTTGTCTCCGTCGCTTCGCGTCTTCTAAATCCCGTGTGTCCCTTCGTGTTTTCAGTGACATCGCGATCCCTTCGTGGTGACGGATCACATCCGCTAGCTTATCCGCCAGCATGGTTTCTTTTTCCAATCGCTGCGTCCGAAACCGTTCCCTGCGGTTGGTTTCTTTCCGCTCGGCTCTTTTCGCGACGAGCGTCAACCGCTCGCGCAACTCCGCCATCGACATGTCCTCCAGTAACACCGTCCGGGCCATGCCGTTACCGTCGGCGGTCCGAACCGACCTCTCCATCGACGTTTTCGAATGTGCCTGACTAAAAGCCCCGGCACCAGACGGACCTTCGTCAGGCGCCGCCGCCGCCGCCTTGATCCGGCGCACCAAATCCGCCTTGCGCTCCAGTTCGCGTTTTTTCGTCATTTGCAGTTTTTGCGTTGTTTTGGTTTTCTCCAAAGCTCTCAATTCTGCGTTTGCCTTTTTTTCCAATTGCAGCGCCTCTCTCGCCAGATCAGCCTTCTTCTTCTCCAGCTCGATTCTTTCTTTCAGGTGCTTGGCGCGCTCCATTTGCGAGGACTCGTTCGCTTCCCGCTTGGCTTTTAAAACATCCTTCTCGATTCTCGCGTCCATTCCTTTCTTGGCGTTTTCGACGAACTTTTCATCCACCGCCGCTTTCGCGTCGTCGTTGGAACGTTCCATCTCCAACCGCGTCTGCTCGATTTGCGCAAGTCGCGCCGCTTCATCCTCCGCCCGCATCTTCGCCCGCCAGTTTTCGTACCCCGAGCTGTTTTTGTGAAACAAAAGTGTCAGTCGTGTATATCGCGATGTATGGACAAACAGTCAGGGCAGAGGTAAGACGTCCCTTCTGGTACGAGTATGGGCAAACAGGGAGGCGGGATTTGGGAAAGCCCCAAGGCCGTACCTGTCCCGCAAACCGCTCTCGAAATTCTCAATCGCGGCGACTTCTTTTTCTCGGTGCTTTTGCAAAACCGAATCGGCTCGGAGAATGAACGCGGCGTTCGTCTTGACGGGGCCGTTTTTGCTCACGAACCCGGGCTGGTTCGAGTTCGGTACCGGCTTTCCAATAGGCACCAACTCTGCCTTGACCTTCTCAAGCGCCTCCATTCGCTCCTTGTCTACCTGGGCTATGACCCTGTCCAGGTTGGACGGGCGCTCGGACGCGATTAGTTTGAAAACCAAGCTCGGGTCGGCGTACCTGTTTTAAAAAACGAGCGGCGTGTGGGGAAACAGTCAGTAAGTAATCGTAATAAAAACAGTCAGTGCAAGACTAAGTATCGAACGGAGTGAGGGTAGTGCGGTCGCGTGGTACTGAGGGTCAGAGCGTAGGTCACATCAGGCCGTCAATACCGCGGTACGTACTTTTCAGTCACCGTTTCTTTGTTTTTTTGTTTCTGTCGTTCGACCGCGATTTCGTCGACCGTCGGCCCACGCCGGTTCGTCCCGACCGGCACCGGGTTCGCCTTGAATTTCGCGACCGGCGGTTCGTCAGGTAACGCAGGCCGTGGGCGCGACGGGCGTAGCGCGAACGGCTCGGGGACCGTGGCGGTGAGGATTTTTTTTGTGGACTTTTCCTTTTTGGTTTGTCTCGATTCTTTCGCGAGGTTTCTTCCGCCGTCATCTCTTACCCTAGAGTCATCCCCCATTTCGTCGTCGTGTCTGGAGGCACTTCGTTGCCGAGCACCGTCATCGTCACCACTGTCGTCACTGGAGCTAACCTCTCCCCCGAACCCTTCCACTTGTTGCTTAAATTTCTTGAGTAACAACTCACCATCGTCGCGATACAAATCAACGCCCCCCAGCACGTTTTCCACCCACGCGGCGTCGTAAGTTTGTTTCCACTTTTTGCCGACCTCGCCGGTTCGTAACTCCGAAGTGTCAAATAAGAACTCGAGAAACGGCACCCCGAAGTTCACGGACGACGGGTGCGCGTTGATCAAAGACGCGAGAGCGCCGAACCCGAGTTCGTCAGCGCGAAGCAGCGCTAAGTAGGAAACTATCCGGGTTTCGTATTTTTCTTTGCGATGCAGCTTGCCTTTGAGTTTAAAAGAAAAGTGTCAGTCTTGAGAAAGGGTGTACTGTATAGGCAAACGGTGCACTTGTGATGTATGTAGTTGTAACAGTTACCATGGTAACAGTTACTAGTGATGTGTCACTTTACCGCAGTACTGGTAAATGTGACTAGTAGTGCACTCGACCAGGGGTTGTAAACAGAGTGTCAGGATTGGGAAACGCCCTAGGCCGTACCTTTGTGAACCTCAAACAACCCATCCACGAACGCGTCCAGGAACTTTTCGTAGCGCACCGTGCCGTACAGAACCTGCCGGCAAAAAAGCTGGTCGTGCGGGTGCCGTACTTTCTGGCCCCAGCCGCCTCGGCCGGCCAACCTGTGGCTCTTCAAATAGTCGTACCGTTTCAGCTCCAACCCGAAAGCGCCTTCCTCTGCGGATGCGAAGAACTGATCCGCGTGCGCATCGAGGGTCATCTTGTCCCCGTTGAAACTTCGCAGCAAAGCCGCGCTGGCGTTTAACAGCCCTCGCGGCGGCAGCAGCCGTAACGGCGCCTCAGGCACACGGGGTCTTACCATGATGTCCGTGGGGACGGGGACGGGCATCTCGTGGTTTGGCCTGTCTCGATGATGTTATTTAGCCGAGGGCAAAAATGGTCGTCCTAGGAGGGACCAACCGAGCTGACGTCCTTGACCCGTCCGATACCCGTTTCGTCCACTCGCAACCCCGCGAGCCCTGTTTCACACAGTCACAAACACACCGCGCGCGCCGCGGTCCGCGTGCCACGCCCTTCCGAATCGCCGCACCCGCGCGCGCGAGCCCTCTGTGTTTGCTTTGACCGAATGTGGTCCGTCTGAGGAACGTCTCGATTTGGCGCGTTCGGTGTGCCCGCCGGTGGTCCCGGTGAATCAATGCAGGGTCGATTTCTTGGAAGGTTTCGGTCAAACGAGGGCTTGATAGGCACCTGGTTGACGCTGATACCCGAGTGCATCCCCAAACCTTTGCTTTCGCGATTTCGGCGTCTCCGAAAGCGAACGGAACGAGACCACATTGTATTTTCCGCGCTCCCCTCACAGTCTCGCACACGTCCTTAGGGTTGAGCAACCCCAGGTAGGAAACCGCGTTTGACAAAAATGCCCACCGCGCACGTCCTCGTCGCGCTGTCCAGTGTCGCGTTTACGTGCGCCAGTGGACACACGTTGCGGGCGATTCGGGAACGGAGGGATCCCGCGTTTTCGCGAAGGGTTCGGGAGAAACGAAAAGCAAATTCGAGTTCGGAAGCCCTTGCGACGCCAACGCGAAACGTGAAAGTCAACTCGTCCCCAGAAATCGAAGCCCTGCGAGTGGTACCTTCGTGGCACGAAGCCGGGTCCCCCGAAGAACGCGTGAAACAGTTAGGGCTGGACCTCGACGGAAGGGTAGCGGCAAATCCAGCCGGGGTGTTTTACCCGGTCGTGCTTGTTGGTGACTTGGCCTACGTGTCCGGCCAAGTACCCCGGTTAAACGACGGAACCTTGATCCTTGGTAAGTGCGGTACTGACGACTTAACCGAAGACGAAGCCGTGGAAGCGGCGCGCGTCGTGGGGCTCACCATGCTCGCCACAATGCGGCAGCAGTTCGGATCTCTGGACAACATCAAACGAGTTGTAAAAGTGAACGGATTCGTGAACTGCGCAGACGATTTCACTCAGCAACCTTTGGTCGTAAACGGGTTGGCGAATCTGTTCATCGAGGTTTTCGGCGCCGCCGGGAAAAGCTCGCGGTCCGCGGTGGGGTGCTCCGGGCTACCCCTAGGGATTCCCGTGGAAGCGGAAGCGATCGTGGAGCTGATGTAACGGTTGCGACGGCGAACGGCATCCTTTTTCATTCGACATAGAAATATCCAAAACTGTCAGGTGTCAAATCCTACTCCTCATCTCTCGTCATTCCGTGTCCGCGTATCACTTCAACCCGCGCGCTTGGTCATCGCCATGTCCTCGTTCGCGGTCACGTCCGCGGTGGCGCCGATACGACGTGCGCGTCACGCGCACCGCGCTTCGCCAAGAAGCGCGGTCGTCGCCGTCCGCGCCACGTCGTCTTCCAAACGCAAAGACGACGACAACCAACCGAATTCCAACCAACCGGAAACTACGAACACGTCATCTCGTCGCGGTTTGCTGTTGTCCGGCGCGTCTGGTTTGGCACTGGTCGACGCTTCGTCGATCCTCTCGCCCGGCAGCGCGACCGCGTCCCCGTCGTCGCCCCGAGTAACCCCCGACCGGGTTGAGGATGGAACGAACGTGCAATCCGTTGAATCGAGATCGCCGGGCAAATCTTCAAATGCAGTTCAAAGGAAGTCCCCGTACGCGCGGTGGAGCGGCACCGAAGCGAACACGTCGGTGGGCAACGGGTCGTTGTTCCTCTCGCCGATGGGCGTCGGCACCTGGTCATGGGGAAACCAGTTCGTGTGGGGGTACGACGAGTCAATAGACCCCGAGCTGGAGAAAGTTTTCGTGCGAGCCGTGGATGCCGGGATCAACGTATTCGACACCGCCGATTCGTACGGCACGGGCAACGGCTTGGACGGCCGGTCCGAGGTTTTGCTTGGCAGGTTTCTGAGGGACTACCCGTTGAAGTCACAGTTACGTGGTTCGCTTGATGCTAAGATAGCGAGGCAAATGTCGGTGAACATCGCGTCCAAGTTTGCGCCGTACCCGTGGCGGGTCACCCCTAAGTCAGTAGTGCAAGCGGCGAAAGAGTCGTGCGAGCGTCTGGGCAAGGATTCAATCGAGCTCGGGCAGCTGCACTGGAGCACGGGGAATTACCAGCCGCAGCAGGAAACGGCGCTTTGGCAAGGGATCGCGGATGCGTACGACCAAGGCGTGATCCGAGCGGTTGGGTTGTCGAACTACGGACCGAAGCAACTCAAGGTACGGCACGGCCTTGGGGCCTTCACCGAATCCCGCCGACTGTTTGCTTCTTCAAAGACTGACATTTTTTTTCACGACGAAGGCGGTGGCGAAATACATGGCGAAGCGCAACGTCCCGATCGCGACGCTGCAGGTGCAGTACCACCTGCTGTCGCGCTTCCCCGAAACCAACGGCACGCGGGAGACGTGCGACGAGCTCGGGATTAGGTAAGGGCCTTTCCCAATCACCACACACCGCCTCCCTGATTGCCCATACGAGACTGACACTTTCTTTTTTATCGTACCAGGCTGATTGCGTACAGCCCGCTGGGGCTGGGTTTGTTAACAGGTAAGTACTCCACGCAAAATCCTCCTCCAGGGTTACGGGGTTTTGCGTATAAGGAAGTGTTACCCGCGTTGCCGGGGTTACTGGACGTGATGCGAATCGTCGGGAACGAACATACCGACAAAAGAACTGGAGTTCCAAAAACCTTACCGCAAGTCGCCTTGAACTGGTGCCTGTGCAAAGGTACGTGTTGGGTCTTTCCCAAATCCAGGCACACTGTTTCCCCATACAAGACTGACGTTTTCTTTTATTCATCGCAAGACACCACGCCGATTCCGGGGGCGAAAAACATCGCTCAATTAAACGACAACCTCGGCGCGCTCGGATGGCGGCTCACGGAAGGCGAGGTTTTTGAGCTGGACAAGGCGGCGGCAGCGGTAAGTATTTCCCATTTACCACATTCCGCAGACTGATTGCCCATGCAAGACTGACACTTTTCTTTTTACAATCAGGCGGGGAAAAGCACGAGCCAGAATATTTTCAACACCGCTTGAGTTTCTGCGTTTTTGCGTTTTTTACGAAATGTCACGGAAGGACTTACGCCGCGCTTTATACAACACTAACGGGCGCCTAAAGAGTCATCGCAACCTTGGTATCTAGCGACGCTAACCCTCCTCGCTCCACATCTCGCGCTCGGGATTTCAAAACCTCGTCCTGCACTAAATTCCTTTGTTGTTCGGAGAGCCACGGCAGCGCGGGTAGGGCGAGGTCGGCTTTGTGGTTTTTCGCGTCGTTTTGCTCATCGTTTTCTTCATCCGCGAACTTCTCCGAGCGCGCGTCCCTTCGGTCGACTCGTTTCTGTAGTCTCGCCATTTTTGCGTCAAAGTTCGTGACGTACGCGTGAAACGGATGTTTCGGGTCGTTCAAGGGGTTTTGTTTCGTTTGATCGTATCCAACGTGCGTGCCGTCAGGATTGGTCTCAGGTTCTAGGTTCATTTTTTTCAAATACAAAGCGTGCTCCGGCCAAGTCACCTGTTTTCGTAAAGGAGACGTGTCAGCGTCAGTCTTGCCAGGCCGCGTGTACGAGTAAACAGTTACCCGTAATCCGGCCTCCCCACGGCGCGTTCCGATTTGGGAAACCCCCAACACCTACCCCGATGCCGTGCCTGAAGCACTTTCCCGTCTTAGTCGTGTTCTCGTCGCCGTCGTTTAGCCGCGCGTACTGCACTAAATCAGCCCAGTCTCTCCTAGCAGCCACGGCGTAGGGGTTTCGGTTTGGTTTTTCGGAAGATAAACTCCCGTCGGGCTGGCGGTACGTTCGCTGGCGCTGGTTTTTCGCGTTCGGCGGGTCTGGGTGATTGCGAAAGAAAAGGGGTTAACGTCTTGAATACGGGTGTACTGTATGACGCGATGTACTGGACGATGGCCTGGTCAACAGGGAGGGGTACTCGGTCGGAACAGTCACAGGCGCGTTAGAGGTAAAACAGTCCAACTGTGCTGTGCGTAGTACTTCCTTTTAACGACGGCTGTGGACGTAAAACAGTGGCCACGAAGGGGCGTCCAACAGTGTGCCGCCTGATTCGGGAACGCCCCGACACGTACCTGGCACGTTCAACTCTTGCACATCGAACGCTTCGTCCGGTACCGTCCTTTGTTCTGAGATTGTAAAAAAGAAATGTCAATCGTGTGTGGGCAATCAGCCGGCGGAATGTGGTGATTGGGAAAGGCCCTCACCTTCCGCCAACCGGTCCGCGACGTTCGCTAAACTCGAGTTTCGCCGCGCCACTAAACTCCCCCTTCGCGATGGAACTCTGGTGATGGAGATGCTCGGACGGCGGGGGATGGGGGGGGTGCTGGTGCTTACCGGTGCTACGGGTGCAGAGGAAGAAGCGGGAAGGTCTTCGTTGGTCGTGTGTGTGGTTTCGCTTTTCGCAAGTCCAACCGACGAAGACGACGGAGAGGAAACGCCGCCGCCAGTGGTTCCCCCCCGGGGCTGGCGCAAACCGAGGTGCGCGGCGAGGGAAGGCATGGAGCACGAATACGCGGCGTGTGTTTACGCGATTAGACTGCGAGAAGCGTGATGACGGCGAAGCGCGCGCGAGCGAGAAGTGACGCGACCTCCTCGGCGCGGACGAACGTCGAAAGAAAAAAAAGCGCCTCGAAGAAAACGACGTTTTGGCCGCTAAAACTTTCGTCGTCTTCCGAGGAAAAGGTATTTGAAAGCGACGACCTCGTCTCTCGTCTTTTCGTCTTTCGCACTTGTTTCCCCGCCTGCTAGCATGAACCCTACCAACAACACCCCAATCCACCCCGATCTCCCCACGTTCGATCCCAACGAGCAGCTCGTCTCCGTGCTTCTCTCCAACGTGACGGACCTTTGACTCAAAACGCGGCTCAACCTCAGGGCGGTGAGCACCGCCTTTTTTATCGCGGAGCAGCAAGAGCCTTCGACGCCCGTGGACGTTGGGACGACGCACAGGCTCGGCGAGATCTGCTATGGGTCGGGGAATTTCAAGGATGCGTACGAGTGGTTCAAGAAAGCGAGCGAGCAAGACCAAGGGCAGGCTACGTTCAACAACCGCGACTCTATGTACAACCTCGCGATCTGTTTGGAACAAGGGCAAGGCGTCGAGAAAAAATCGGACGAAGCCTTGAAGTGGTGCAAACGCGCCGCAGAGGCTGGTTGCACGCAAGCAATGGAAACCCTCGGATCTGCATACTCTAAAGGCTTGAATGCCGTGGAGAAAGACGGAGGGATTTCAGGCATGTGGCTTGAACAGGCTGTCGCAGAGGGCGATCACCCGGCATCCCTGGTCATTTTGGGGCAAACGTATCTGCACGGGCATCCCGGGGTCGACAAAGACGCGACGCTCGGCGTCGAGTACATGGAAAAGGCAGCGGAACAAGGTCACCCCGCGGCCCAGCTCGAACTCGGGATGATGTATGTACAGAGGGGGAAGTGAAGGTATCGTACAAGATGTCGAGCTGGGTCTGAAGTGGTTGGAAAAAGCTGCGGAGCGAGGTGATGTCAACGCGCTGCACGTTCTCGGCCTTCACTACGTCCAAACCCAGGAGTACGAGAAGAGCGTGTCGCACTGGGAGAAGACCGCCGCTCAAGGCCACACCGCCGCTCAACACGGCCTCGGATTATGCTACGAATACGGGCTTGGTGTGGAACAAAACTACGAGACCTCTTTAGATTTCATTATCAAGGCTGCGGAGAGTGGTATCGAGATTGCCTTGCAGGTTGGCGGATTTGGGACACGGCCTCACGGAGCATGAGCTTGGGAAACAGTTCGGATGCGCTTTTTAAGAGGAGGTAGGCTTGGATTGGAAAGAGAGAGACGAACTATTTCGGGCGCGAGACGCGAAGAGAGTGAACAGATTGGATCCAAAATAAGTACGGGGGGTGCAGTACCCTGCGCAAACGCGAGATTTGGACAGTAGAGTAGTGTTTTGATCCCAAAAGGGATTTCACTAAAAACTCTTCCCTAAAACTCGTTCGTCCCATTCGTCATTCATTCAACCGCAGCTTTCCCAGCGCGCTTTTCCCCCGTTTCGGCGACCTACCAAAGTCCGGCCCCGGGGCGTCTCTTTTTCTTAAACACCCGTGCGTCAACGCGAACACGAAGGTTACTAGTACCGCGTAGGACGCGGCTATGGTTACTTTGCAGTAGACGCCTGGCATGATTAACGCCGAAAGGGTCAGTCTCTCGGGCCACGTGTATTACGTAAACAGTCAGAGGTAATAACCGTCCCTTTGTCAGGACGAGTATGGGCATTCAGGGAGGCGGGACGTGGTGAACGGGAAAGGCCCTTACCTACTAACCAGCTAATTAGCGTCGCGGATAAGTTCCGCGTTTTGTAGCTAAAAGAATCCGGAGACTCGTCGAAGCTCCGCACCCACGCCCAGAGTTTTATGAGTAAATACCCCCCTAACAAAGCTTTGGGTTTGTTGTAAAGCACGCAACACAGAAACACAAAGGCTAACGTGACGTAGTTCCCGAAAAACTCAAACACGTTACCGTCCAGGGTTAGTTTTAGTTCGGTTAGGGTTCTCGGGACTGCGGTTGTGGACGAAAAGTGTCAGTCTTTTTATGTCTCGAGTATGGGTGTACTGTAGTGTTGTACGTAGCGCAGTCGTCCTGGGGCAGCAAACAGTGCACTTGTGATGTATGTAGTACGATTCCTTCTGATGACGGCCGTGTGCTGAAACAGTCACAGAGGGGCGACTAAACAGTGTTTGAATTTGGTAAACGCGCATCACGTACCTTTGTAGCTTCGCCAGAAAAAATCCGCCGCGAAAAACTCTCTCCACCCTTTCGCCGGTTTCTTAAGATCGCTCACGGTGAGGTACGGGGTTTTGAACCGCGGCTTGGCGTTTCCCAAGGCGCCGTGCTTACCACTCCCGCCACTGTGACCACCTGCTCCACCTGCGCCTAGTCCTTCCTTGCGTCGTGTTTCATCCGCAACCCGTTGTCTTTCAAGCGCTTCCCCCTCCCTGACCCATTGGTTAATGTCTTGGTTGGAAAACGATAAACTCAGTGGGTTGGGCGAGAAAGCCGCCATGACGTGTTTGTTGATGACTGTTTACTCTATTGACGTAACCCCCGAGTCTATCCAGGCCTTCTTGGTTACCCGACCCTCGCACCAATTGATATGTACGGTACCGAACGTCACGAGCACCGCGCAATCGCCCGCACCGGTTCGAACCCCACGGCGCGCGCGCGATGACCTAATCAGATCTGCCGATGAGGCACAAAATAAAAACGCGTCGAGCGAAAAGACGAAATCTGCAGACTTTTAGAGATGGACGTCCCACGGAAAAAAACGGCCCTCATCTTCAAGCGCTCGTGTTCAGTGTTCTTCACATTAACACTTCCTAACATAAATACACTCCCCCGGACGGAAGACCCTCACCGGGGATGACTTTTGGGTTTCGGCACTACAGGTTTCTCGAAAGGATAATCGTCCAAAGTCCCTGACTGTTTGCTCACTGAGTCGACAGATGATGCACTCGTTAGTTTTCCCGCAAACGGCACTCGCCGCACCTCCTCCTCCAGCAAAACGCCGTTCGTCGCGAAAACTTTAGCGCGCACTTGTGTTATCAGGGCGCACATATCAGACGCGCTGGCGGCCGTTTCGTGGGCCGTTTTCTTGGTAACAGACTGTTTACTCGTGTCACCTGTTTTTTTGTCCCCTGACTGTTTACTCATAGGACTCGCGTTGTCTCGGTACACCAGGAAATTGGCGTGCTTGTGCGACACGGCGGCGTTTCCTATTTGTAACCCTTTCAGCCCGGCTGTTGAGTTTTACCCGAAAAGTGTCAGTAGTGTATATCGCGATGTATGGACAAACAGTCACCAGCTGAGAGGTAAAACAGTCGTCTATGATTTGGGAGATGCGGGGACGTACCTTTGTCGATGAGCGCGCCTGCTGATTCCGCCCCGGTTCCGGGATTACGGAACCAGCACCCCACGCTCCGCTCCGAAAGCGGCTGCGTCGTTCGGCGCCGGCGCATACACGCCTTCGCGGTTGAAGGCGCGTTTGAATCTTTCGTGAGACGGAACGTCGCGGAAAGAATGATCCAACCCGCGTACGCGGGGGAATTTGAGGAAGCAACTTGCTTGAAATTGTTCGCATCCTCCGGAGCATCGCCAAAAACACCAGTAGCTTTGAAATGCTTCCCCTCCTCCTGATCCTCCGTAAAAACACGTCCCGTATCATCCTCCATGAAGGGACTTGTTCGGTACCCGAACCTCCCCACCAAATCTCCCCTCGCCAGGGATCGAATCTCCGACCCATCAGGTGACACCACTTCGACTTGCCACAAAACACTCGCCGTGTCCTGCCCATCCGCGCCCGCGTTCATAAACACAGCGCCGCCCGCGGTGCCGGGAACCCCAACCGCGAACTCCAGCCCAGCCCAGCCTCGTTTTGAAAACGCGACCCCGAGGTGGTTGAAAGCAGTGCCGCTGCCGACTTTTATGAATTTGTGCTGTGGGTTGTTGTTTGACTCAAGACTCGACTCAAGACTTGTTGACTTGTTTTGTGTTTCGGCGCGTGACTTGTTGTCTGTCCGCCTGTTTTCGTGTTTTTGTGTCGCCGTGGCCGCCGCCGCCGCCGCGTCGTCGCTCTCGGCGTGTGACTTGTTCGTCCGCCTGTTTTGGTGAAGAGGGTGTATATTTTCGTGGCGTTCTCCTATGGAACACACCCCCAACAGGGAAACCGCTTCTGTCGCGTCGTCATCAATCGCGTCATCCAACGCGTCGTCAGAAAAAACCTCCTCGACGAACTCGATCTTGTTCACGAGCGCGCACCCGTCGAAGCCTTTGTCTTCGAACAAAACGTTGCTTCCTTTTCCTATGACCACGGTGTTTATTTTTTCCTGAGCGTTTGCGCGTAGGGTTTGTACGAGCTGGTGGGTGGTATACGCCTCTACTAAGAATCTCGCGGGGCCGCCGACGCCCAAAGTGCAGTAGTCCGCTAACGACGCGTTTGCGCGAGTGACTGTTTTTTGTGAAGACGCAGAATCATCACGGGATCGCAATGGCGCGTCGACCGCTCCCGATGCCTTTCCAGAGCGTTTGTCAAAGGACCTTTGACTCGAGGGAAGAAGCCCCGACTCGTTGTCTTCAAGGACCTCGTTGCGGTCCACCGCGAACGCGCGAAGAGCGCGCGTTTGAGGGCGACGCGGCGGGCGCGTTGCAGCAGAAACACTCGGAATCGAGTTGCCGCCGTTTGAGACGCCTGCTCGGTGCCGGGTGGTTCGTCGTGTTGGCAACCCATGGGTCACGCGCACAGCGGTCTCGCTACTCGACGCCGGCCCAGACGCGCACCGACCAACCGGGGTCCAGCACGACGCAAGCGGCGACGCCATACCCGCCGGAAGCGCGGTAGCGAACTGACAGGCGCACCGGCGTGTCACGTTGGAACGATCGACGGGGAGACACGTTGCTTCGTTGGCGCCACGACGATTTGAAATCGACAGTATTTTTTTTGAAATCCACCGGAAAGCTGGCGAAACCGCCTTCGTTCAGTCGTCGGACCCGCCGAAGTCGTCCGCTCGGCGTGACCCGAGTCACACCGCCCCGCGCCGCGCGGGTGATGAGGGCGCCGCGTCACGAAGACGCGGTGGTGGACGAGGCGCCGGGTGAAACACGGCCGCCGAGGCGGTACGTGGCGAGCGCAGAGGTTGGGGATTCCGAGAACTCCGCGGTGTCCAGCGGAAATGCCCCTAGTCTACGGCAAGACACCTCCGAAAACGACCCCCATCAAGATGGTACCCGCCACCCCGACGATACCTGGCACGTCGCCGGTTTCGACGTGTTTTCCACGCGCGTCAGTCCGTTACGACGGAAACGGGTTCCCCTCACACCAAACGACTTCGACTGCGACGGCGTCGCGGTGGCGAGGACGTTACGCGAAGCGAGGGGGGGTGCGGATGTTGGCAGTGCGCATCGAGATCCTCCAGTGACAAATCCAAACACAACTCGCGTCCCACTACAAAAACTGGTCCCCGGTAACAAAACCCTGCACCGCAAGGTGGCGCAAGTGCGAGGTTTGTTGTCCAACGAAATGGACCTGTCCCCTGGGGTCACGATCAGCGTGGGCAGTGGGTCGTCGCCGAGTGACAGCGCGTTGGGTGTAAAATCCAGACTGATTGCCCATACGGCGACACCCGACGCCGTCGTGGATTTTTCCCGAAGCGCGGTGGATTTTTCCCCGAGTTTTTCGATAGCCTCGACGAGTTCGGCGTGGAGCGCGGAACGTACGAACGTGAGACCATCACCGTCAAGCGCGATTGACGAAAGTCGGCACTACGTCGCTAACAATGAAACAAACGAAACGGCTGCTGAAACGGCTTTTGAAACGGCTGAAACCGCCGCCGCGCGCGACGCCCGCCGCCGGCACCGCAAGCGCCTCGCGAAAATCGTCGTGTCGCAGTGGCGGTTCTTCGCGGGGGACGCGCTGGAGTGTTTACCGGGTACGATGCATCAGCGATGGCGGGTGAAAAACAACGTATTGAAACAATGGCACAGGGTCGCGGTGGAGGAGAGTTCGCTTGCGGCGCTTCGGCAAGGTACGTAATTGCATTTCCCAAATCCAACAACTGTTTGACCATACAATACTGACACTTTTCTTTTCTTAAAGTCGCGGCGGCGCGAACGGCGCGGCTGGCGAAAACAGTCGCGGCTTTTCAGGAACGGAGCGACGCGATGCGACGTGAGGAGCTGCTTCCTGTTGATGTTGATGACATTTTCGGCGGGATGACGGATACCCAACCTACGCACGATGAATCAACCGCAACTTCAACGTCAACCCGCGTCTTCGCTTCGGAAGCGGCGGCCTTGCTGGTCACGCGGTGGCGACGGTGGCGGCGGTTCACTTTGCGGAGTGTTACGAAAAAGACACGAGGGCGGGTGTTAGACAGCATGGCAGCAGCGCGGTGCGCTTCGCGAGGGCGCAAATTACGGAAAGCAATACTTGGGCACTGGCGCGCGTACGCGACGGCGCGAACGGCGCGGCGAATCTACAAAACCAAAATCGTCAACTCGGTGACAAAATCCATCGGCGTCAACCGCGAACGAAGGAACTTCACCCTGTGGCGAGACACCGTGGTTCGCCAACGCGTTGTCGACGCGATCAACGAAGCGAGGCACGTGCGCACACGACGAACGGCCGTTTCAAGAAACGCCTTTTTGAGCTGGCGGGACTTTTTCGTCAAGCCGCGAGTTCGAGTGAAAACGTTTTCGGCGGCGTTGCGAAAAAAACGAAACGCTTCGTCGGTTGAAAAAGCCTGGCGGAGCTGGGTGTTTCGTGTACCCGAATTACGCGCTGACCGGTTGTTGGTGCGTGACGTGTGGAGTGAGTGGACCAGCGAAGTTACGCACTGCCGGTGGCGCGTCGCTAAAGCGGAGACGTTTCGAGTCTCTTTGGAAGAAAAGAAGAAACTCGCGGTTTTTCGAGACTGGCGCTTTATCACTACCGACCAAATTCGCGACGCGAAACTCGAGTTCCGTTTGCGGAAGTTCGCGACTGGGCTTCGTGTGAAGTGGTTGCGAAACGGTTTCCGTGACGGCTTTTTGGTGCCACTGCAACGCGCGCGACGCAACAAAGCCGCGGATACGCAGGCGTTGAGGTATTTATCGGGAAAAGCGCTGCGGGTGTGGGTGCGTTTCCTTGCGAGAAGAGTTTCCAAAAAAACCAAAAATCAAGGCTCGATTTCTTTTCACAAAAAACGCTCGCTACACTCGGCGTGGCGCGCGTGGAGCGTGATTTTCATAACAAAACAGCGGAAACAGCAAACGCGGACAAAGAAAATAACCCGAGCCTTGGCTACCCGGAGGGCTTTGATTAGCTGTCGGGCTTTCATCGGGTGGTCGTACCAGTCAAAAGTCGTGGGACGAGCCAAGCGACGCGTGGTGCGAGGTACGCGTCGGGACTTTTCTCCCAAATCCGGCACACACGGTTTCGCCGTGAACGCGCCTGTGACGGTTCGGACCGAGCACGGTGACGGTTCGGACCGATTACTACGACGGTTTGGACCGAGTATCCCGCCCTGTTACCCCGCCCTGTGCACACCGAAGCTGGTGACTGTTGTCCATACGTTGCCCAACAAATGGACTGACGTATTTTTTTTTTTACTCGTAGACGCGGTTCGGTTTCGCCGCGCGTTTCTCGCCGCCCGCGCTTTCTCCGCGTGGCGCGTGGTGTTCGACGAAACTCGCGCACTAAATGCCCTGTGCGAAACAAA
>Ga0222710_1000112_pt1 | contig 34993 bp, 35 predicted proteins | sample AntAcemetage1696_FD_181143 | JGI IMG/M metagenome (GOLD analysis project Ga0222710, IMG submission 181143) | Saline water microbial communities from Ace Lake, Antarctica - #1696 | ecosystem: Environmental > Aquatic > Non-marine Saline and Alkaline > Saline | place: Antarctica: Ace Lake... | reverse complement strand
CTGACCGTCAAACTTTGAAAAAAAAAAACAATCAAAATCCGCTCGCCGGATTTGCCAACCACTCCCCACAACGGGCAAGGCTCACATTTGCATCCCTCGCGTCGGCACGATGTCCGCTCGCACCGCGCTCCTGACCCTGGCTCGCCGGGCGGCGAAGGCCCCCACACGGGTGTCTCGCCGCCGCATGTCCGGCGGCGGCGTTGAGGAGGAGATCGGTGCGTCCCCCCCCATCTTCGTGTGGACGAGGGGAAATTGATATTTTTAGGGCAAAATGCGTGCTTCCACCGCGGGGCCGCGTGGCCGCGGATCTCGACCGCGTCGTTCGGGGGACGCGTCGGCGCCGTCGCCGTTCCCGTACCCTTGGCGATCGCAAACCGCGACACGTCGCACAACACTCCCGATGTGAAACGGCCGTGTGGTGTGGGGCGACATCGATTACGCACGCGCGGGCGGGCCTAACAACCTCGCGAGACTGAAACACTATTTCGCACCCGTGACCGCCTGACAGACAGACAAGACAGACTGACCCCTTTTCCTTTTTCCACCCCCAGCCGAGATGAACAAATGGCGCGCCGTCACCTTCCTCGCCGTCCCCGCCTGCGTCGGTTTCGGGGTGTACACGCTTTCCAACGCGGAGCACGGGCACTCGGAGGAACAACCTGCGTATTCCTATCTCAGAATCAGGAACAAGATCTTCCCCTGGGGCGGCGATTGCGGGTTGTTTGAATACGGGAAATGCGAGACGAAAGAATGATGTAATCGCTACCTGGAGACCGAAAGAAGCGGTGCCACCTGTAGTTGTAATAACGTGGTTGTATCGATTACAACTCAAACGTTTTATCAACACGTTCACCTTTTAGGGCACCGACGTAGCATCACTCCAACACTCGAACCAACCGATTCCCTCCCTCCGGACGACAAACTCCGCTTCGCCATCCTCGTACCACTCGAGTACTCTTCCCGACCGCGCACTGGCAGTCCGTGGGCACAATTAATGTACTTCTACTCTCAGACACACTTAATACTGCTCGTAATACTCTCCCCTGCTCGCCTCTCCTCATTTACTTCTTTTTCTTCCCCCCCTTGGTTTCCTTTTTCAGGATCTCCTTCTCCTCGAGGAGCGCCTTCTCGGACTCCGCGATTTTGCGTTTCAGGAGGTCGAACATGGTGAGCTGGATGGACTTGTTCGGCGCGTTTTTCACGATGTTCGGCAGGAACCCTTTAAACATGCCGGAAACGCCGTCTCTTGCGATGATCGATACGCCCGCGTCGATCACGCCGGTGTAGGTGCTGCTCTTCAGCTGCATCTGCCGTCGGATCGTATCAAGCGGGTAACACGTCCCGGACGCCAACAGCGTCGCCCCGAAAGACGCGTACGCGATGCCTTGCGCGCCTTCCGGGACGAACTTTTTGAACATGTCGAAGGCGCAAAAGTTGAGGGCGCTGTACGGCGATATTGACAGACACGTCGCGGGCAGGCCTTTGAAAAAAGCCTTGGGGCCTTCATCCCTGATAATGGCCTTGACGACCTGGGTCATGGTCTTCATGTTCGGGTCGATTGACAGCCTTAAACGGATGATGTCGAGCGGGTAGGTGACCAACGTGGCGGTGCACGCCGCCGCTGCGCCGGATGCGAGCCGCCCGGGAACGCTCAGCTTCCCCGTTTCTTTGTTCGTGAGCTGCAGTTTGTAGAACTCGTACGAGTTCAACATCGCGGTGCTGTACGGCAAAATGCGAATGACTTGCGGGACGTTTCCTTTCCAGTAGCCTTTTATGCCCTCGCTTTTACCAATAGCGATGAACGCGGGAACCAGCCCGCCCTTCGCGGCGGCTTGCGCCGCGGCGCTCTGTTGGTTCGCGCCGGAGATCTGCATGATTATTTTTAGCCGGTCCAGGGGAGCGGTGCAGGTCTTCGCGAGCGCGCCAGCGGTGCCTCCGGCAAGGAAAAGCGCCAGACCTGATACGATAACAAGAAAGTGTCAGTCTCGTATGGGCAATCAGTCATCTCTTAACGTGATGGGTGGGAAAGGCCCTTCCTTACCTGTACCCAACACGTGCGTCACGACTGCGATCGGCCGGCGTTCCATCAATCGTTTTATGGTGAGCTTATCTTCGGCATCGTCTTTCTTTTCGGTGGTCGTTTTGGTTTTGGAAGACGCGGCGCTCGCCGCGACCCCGGTCACGACGACGTTTTGATTGCGGTGCAACAACGAGCTGGTCACAGAGGCGAACTTGTTTGCGCTGCGGGAAAGGAACACCGTGGTCGGGGTATCAACCGGGGCCGGGGCACGCGCGGAGACACCGCGCGCGAACGCAATCGCATCCACCCTTCTTGGAACCGCCGTTCTTCGACCCCGGTGTGGCGCAAGCGCGGACATCTGCTCGCCACTGAACACCATGATAGCACGAAAAAGACCCTCGGGAAGGGAATCGACGCGACGCAAAAGCCGCGGGGAGGGCCCTGTTCGGGTGTGAAGGGCGGTGGCGCGCGGAGGTGTATCCACTGAACCGTTGGGAATCCGGATGAGTTGCGCCGACAATAACCGCGACGCGCCGCGCGCTGGTCCGCCCTTCCGCCGCCGAAAAGAACCACCGCCGACACATTGCGCGCAGCAGTTGGCGAGCCACCGCGTTCGTGTTGACGCGGCAGACGGCGGCGCACCTTCGCACACACCGCGGTTTGCGAAGCGCGACCCCACACACACCCCACCTCTCGCCATGGCGAAGACCCGCCGTACGAAGCACCGCACGCACGTCGAGGCTACGGCGAAACCTGGTGAGACGAAGAACGACGTGCCAAAGTCGTTCGTGATGAAGCGCGGTAAGCTTTGCGACTTGGTGTCCGATTTAACCGAAGACGTACGGAAGGTGATGGAACCTCACACCGCGGTGAACTTGAAGGAAAGCAAAACGAACAAGCTGAAGGATTTCGTGCAGGTCGCGGGTCCGTTGGGGATCTCGCATTTCCTGATCCTGAGCGCCACCGACAGGAGCAAGTATGTCAAGATCTGCCGCGCGCCGCGCGGCCCGACCTTGAGCTTCCGGGTGCACAAGTACACGCTGGCACGGGAGGTGCAGAGTTCACAGAAGAACCCCCGCTCACCCCCCTCCGCGTTCCGCTCCCCACCGCTGGTGGTGCTTAACAACTTCGGGGACGCGCCGCACCAGAAGCTGGCGACTATTACGTTCCAGAATCTGTTCCCGCCCATCAACGTGAAGAAAGTGAAGCTAAGCACGTGCCAAAGGGCGGTTTTGATTGATTACGACAAAACCACGAACCGTTTCCAGTTCAGGCACTACTCAATCAGCGCCGCGCCTACGGGGGCGAACCGGTCGTTAAGGAAGCTGCTCACCACGCGACAGGCGCCCGATTTAGGCGCCCTTACCGACGTGAGCGAGTTTTTCGAACGCGCCGGCGACGCCAGCGATGCGAGCGACAGCGAAGGCGAAGACGCCGTCGCCGCTAGGGTGGACTTAACCCAAGACTACAACCGCGTTGCGAAAGCGGAGAGCCGGTCGCGGGTGATTCTTCAGGAAATCGGCCCCCGGATGGAGTTGGAGTTAACGAAAGTGGAAGAGGGGATGTGCGAAGGGCGGGTGCTGTACCACGCGTACGTCCAGAAAACCGAAGACGAAGTCGTGGCGCTTGAGCAAAAGAAAGTGGATTCCGACGCGCTTCGGAAAAGCAGAAAGGAAGAGCAGGAACAGAACGTGCGTCGTAAGGAGAAGGAAAAAACCGAGAAGTTGGCGTTGGCGGAGGAGCTCGCTGGTCGGAAGAAGCGGAAGAGGGATAAATCGAAAGCGGATGAAACCAAAAGTACCTTCGACAAGCACTTCGACAAAAAATACAACGTGGGCGGAATCAACGACATCGCGAAGGAAAAGCGGGATAAACGGCGGAAAGCGGAGCAGAAGGAAAAACGGGAAGGGGGGGGGGATGAGACTGGGGGCGGGCACTCCGTGGGACGCGCGAGTGCCGGGAAAAGCGCCGGCGGAAAGGATGGGAAAGGGAAACCGAAAGGAGGGAAGCCCGCCGGGAAGGACGGGAAAGGAAAGGGGAAAGCGCCGATTCCGAAATCAAACGCGAGGCCGGGGAAAAGCGTGCGGGCGAAGAAAAGGTAAAGGGAGATGTCTTGTATTTAGACTGCTTAGACTGCATGCCTAATCGCGTTATCACGTAGTGGTATCACGTATTAGACTGCATGACTAATCGCTCTATCACTTAGTAGTATCACCCGGTACTTAGACTGCACGACTAATCGCTCTTAGTAGTGTCACCTGGTACTTATACTGCAGACTAATCGCTCTTAGTAGTATCACCGTTGTCCTTCCGCTCTGTTGCGAGCGATACAGGCGTTGTACGCGTGTTGCCTCGCGAGCATTTTCTCATCCGCCTCGTCTTCTTCGATTTCCAAAAGCTCATCCTCCACGCAATCGATTCGCGCCGGGGTTTCTGCGCGTCTGCCTGCGTGCGGGAACGCTTCGTTGGGCGCGGCGACGTCCGAGGCGTCGTACAAACCAGCTCGCGTTACACCGCCCACGCCTCCGTCCACGCCGTCCATGTCCGGATTGAGTTCGTCGGCGTCGGCGGCGCGCGGCGCGTTGAGTTTGTCGAAGCACCCAGCCAGGGCGAGCGCGTCTTTTTTGTTTTGCGCTCGCCGCGCGTTCGCGATCGCGGCTCGCGCGTTTTGCACGACAACGCGCGTTTCGTGTGACCCCGGGTCCAACACGAGCGCGCGCTTGAAATCAACCTCAGCCTCTTCCCACAACTCCAGCTGCACCCGGCTCAAGCCCCGGCGTACCCGCGCCTTGCGGTCGTCCGGTAAAAGGTCCAGCGCCTCTGTACACGCGTCCGCGCACTCACGCCACGCCTCACGCCGGTGTAAACACAGCGCCAGGTTGTTGTACAGCGGCACCGCGGCGTTGATGGACTCGTCGTTCTGCGTGGCGTACGTTGAATCAAGCGGGGACTCCGCGTGCATGTACGTGAACAGGCCGGAGCCGGTTTGGTACGCCGCTTCCGCCGCAACAAAGTCACCACCTCGAAACGCCGCGTTGCCCGCTTCCCGCAACCGAAAGGCTTCAGCCAGCCTTTGCGTGTGGGACATGTCCATCTTGTGCACGTCGGGTGGTGGTGCGTCCGACCCCATCGCGGGAGGTACGGACGACGAAGACTCGGGAGCCATCGGACGCGTCAGACGGGACGCAAAGAGAAAGTGACGCGACAGTCTGACAGTTTGGTGAAGAAATATTTATCCGGATTTTGTCAAACTTTTTTGACCCTCCATGGTGAGAATCATTTGGTCGCTTTCGCTTCTGGCCGGCGCCATTCCCGACGCGCTCGCGGCGTCATCCCCCGCCCTCGACGCGAGCTCCCTGTACCAAAAATTCGGGCCCTTGCCAAACGTGTGGAGCGCACTGGCGGTGACGTGAGAGGTCGCGCGGAGTCTCCGAAAAAGTGGCGTCTGTCTCGCGCCATGGACAAAAAGCGGTGCTCGCACGGCAAGGTAAAAGGCAACTGCGCGGTGCAACCCGTGTCCTCACGGCAAGGTGAAAGGCAACTGCGCGGACTGCAACCCCTGCCCTCACGGCAAGCGGAAACCTGACTGCGCGATGTGCAACCCCTGCCCCCACGGCAAGCGGAAACGCCTGTGCGCGGAGTGCACCCCTTGCCCCCACGGCAAGGTGAAATACAACTGCGCGGAGTGCAACCCCTGCCCCCACGGCAAGCGGAAACCCGACTGCGCGGAGTGCAACCCCTGCCCTCACGGCAAGGTGAAAAAAAACTGCGCGGAGTGCACCCCTTGCCCTCACGGCAAGGTGAAACACAACTGCGCGGAGTGCAACCCCTGCCCTCACGGCAAGTTGAAACGCAACTGCGTGGGGTGTGTCGGGTGCCCCCACGGGAAGTTGAAACACCGGTGCGCGAGTGTCCGGCTGGAAAATGAGTGACGAGCATTTGTTCAAAAGATGTTATTAACCTTAGGTAGTTTAGAAGGGACAAAGCAAATATTACACAACACGCAACGCTACCAAGCAAACTTATCCTCACGCGTTGAGCCTGCACCTCAGTACCCCCGAGATAGGCCCTCTGCAGCACGGGCACCGCACGGGCTGGCCTCGGTTCTCCGCCACCGCGGTGGCGCGCGTGACGCAGCGGTGGCAATAAAGCAAATGGCAGCACGGCATGACGAGCGCGTCCCGCTTCGCGCCGAAGCAAATCTGACACGTCACTGCGTCCGTAGCCTCCTCCGTGGCCTGTGTGGCTTGATCAAGTCGCTGATCGAACTCTGTTATTTGATGCTCCCTCAACTCCAGCAAATCATGCAGGCGCTCGGCGCGCTGGGTCACCGCGGTGAGCGCGTGCGCGTGTTGGGAGTCTCCCTGGCCGTCTCCCGAGTCTCCCGGCGGTGAGGTGTCAGGAGTGGCGTACGCGGTGTTTGGGGATCCGGGGAGGACGTACGCGTCGCTGCTCGGAAGGTGCGTCATTTCTGACGTCGTCGTCGAGGGAAGGCGCGCATCCGCCGGCGGGACCATGCAGGTTCGAGAAAACTCACGCGTCAAGCCCGTGATCCCCGGGAGCTGCGAAACGAGCACCTGACGAGCGGCGTGCCCACCACCCGGCGCCGGTCGGTCCCTCTCAACGCTGTGTCTTCGCAGCGAGCGCTGCCACGCGTGCGCGGCCTCGACGGCTTCCGGGGACTCGTCCGGATGCGAGCTGGTGTCGGAATCCGAATCCGGTACCTCCTCGCGCGCAAAGGCGCCCGGACTTATTGCGGTCTCGCGTTCGAGGTCGTTTTCCCAATCGTCCGCGTCGACGGGAACGGCCGGCGGTACGCTGAAAAGCAAACGGCTGGGAAGAGGCGCACCAGGAACGACTGGTCTGCTGTTACCGTAATCAAACGCAACAGGTACCGGATCGCTTCCCACGAGCCGTACGTTGGCGGCTTCTTCGATGTGCGTCGGGACTCGCGTCCGCGGCGCCGGCGGTAGCGGCGCTTCGGTTCGGCGCTCGTTCGCGTCCTGTGAGTGTCAAAAAAGAAGTGTCAGTCCCGTGTTGGGCGATGTATGGACAAACAGTCACCAGCTGAGAGATAAAACAGTCGTCCGGGATTTGGTGAAAGCCCCAAGGCCGCACCTGGGTGACCATCGTGCTCACCGCGGCTTGAATCAGCGCGTCCCGTGTTGCGTCCGGGCGTTGCCGCTCCGCTTCCCAATCAACATCAGCCACGACACCAGAACGTATCCCCCTGCGGTAGTGCTCCACCAAGTTCTGGTAGTTCTCGTCCTGCCGCAACCGGCGCAGGTTCAACTCGCTGTTCAGCAAACTGCTGCGCGTCTCGGACGCGTTCCACTCGCGTCGCGTCACGTTGCGTACCTGTTGCGGTTGCAATTGCGATTGCGATTCAGAACGAAACACCAACGGTTCTTCAGGGACGCACACGCGCACGCGTCGCAGACGCGCGTGCCACAGCTCGAACTCGCTGCCACTCCATCCCCCCTCGGAAAGAGGTTTCATCGCTTCGGGAACCACGCTGCCGATGAGTTCGTCGAGGTACCGCGCGGAGTGGCGCAGCGCGGTGGCCGGGTCGGGAATCGGCCACTGGTCGCGCAACGACCGCACACCCGCGGTCCAGTCGTTCCTGCTGACGTCGATCCAAGTCGCCCGTTGCGCGTCGATCTTTAAGGAGGCTTCGAAATCTGGGAAGGATGAGACGCGCGGGGTGAAAGTTGGTCAGCGAAAAAAGTTTTGATGCTTCTAAAAAAAAAAGGTTTTTTTTAAAGCTTTTGGCCAAAGGCGGTAAAAAGCACGGGACCGGCCGAGGTTTTTGGCCACGGGTGGTCGACGCACCGAGAAGCGCGCGTGACAAGCGCCACGCCAGGTCCGCATCACCCGGGTCGAACTCCCGCACGCGTCGCCGCCAGTGCTCCGCGCACGCCTCCCACGTCGTTTGCTGGCTGTCCCACCGGAACTGCGTCTCCACCTCGAGGAGCAGAGTTTTGAGTTCCCCGAACGCGCTGGGGAAGTCGCGCAAGTCGAGCGGGACGGGGGCCGCGGCGCGGTCGGGCACGACGCGCGTCGCACGCATGAACGACCTTCGAGGCTCGGAGGTGTCGCGCGGCGCCGACGGCGGGTCATACGCGGAACGCGGGGGCCAGTCGGTCATGGCACCGCACCAAGGGGGTCGGCAACACAGTGGCGTGTCTCGAGTCCTTCGCCTGCTTTTGGCCACGCCTTGGGGGCGGCGCGTTCAAACCGAGACCGTACCATAACCTACCTACGACGCTCGAAAGGCCGCATCCTTTTTGCGCGCGACGAAAACACGAGGGGATTTCCTTTAAAACAAGAACCCGGCCTCCACTCCGGCTGCGCTTCTCGTCACGTCCGAGGCGCAGTTTTATTTTGACAAAAAGAGTGACAAAAAAACTGCTGGAAACTTACTGATGACGTCACGTTCCATCGTCCTCGAGTGTCCCTCCACTCCAGGGCGCGCATCCCGAGGAGGCGATCGTGGTGGCATGTCGCGCGCGCGCGTGTCCGGCCTGCTCCGGGTCTCTGTGGCGGCGACCGCGACCGTGTTCGGGACGATGCCGTGGGTGCGGAGGGACGATTTTGGTCGTGTTTTTTCCGAGCCATCGTCATCGTCTTCGTCGTCGACTGCGTCGCCGCCACCCGAGCCTCGTCTCGACGTCCCAATCGCGGCGAACTACCCGGCCACGTCGTCCAACAAAAACACCGCGCAGTGGCGGGTGTACACGGACGTTGCTAGGGATTTGAGTGCCCGGGGCGACCTGGAGGCGGCGGGGATCTACCTGCGGCGCGCGTTGGCGGAGGCGGTTGCCGGATTCGGCGGTGGCGACCCGCACGTCGCCGCGGCGCGGAACAACCTGGCGGAGCTGTACCGGTTACAGAAACGGTGGGACGAGGCGGAGGCGTTGTTTGCTGAAGCCGCGGACGCGCTGGAGAAGCACTACGGCCAGTCGCACCCCGCAGCTGGCGCGGCGCTTCACAACCTAGCCGGGTGTAAGTTAGAAAGGGGCGACTACGCCGGCGCTTTCGCGGCGTACAAAACCGCCGCGGCGAAGAAAGCCAAGGCGCTGGGGGTGCACCACCCCGATTACGCCACCACGCTGTTCCACATGGCCGAGGCAAAAAGGGCGGGCGGTTTTTATCAAGAGTCGGTGGTTTTGCTGGAGGAATCGTTGCGGGTGTTGGACGCGGCGGGGCAGGGGGAAACGGCAATTGCGCTGCGACGAATGGAAAGGGCAGCGCAGACGTTCGGCGAGCTGATGGGGGATCACTTGAAAGCGGAAGCCTTCAGACGACGCGTTCTGGAGGCCAGGGAACACGCAGTGGCGGTGGCGGGGGCGTGGGAGTCTTGTGAGTTGGAAAAACAAGACACGTTGGGGTCGTTTGCAAAAAGAACAAAACAAAAAGGGTTCGTCGGCGCCGCGGCGGCGAACGCGCACGGCGGCGCCGTGGCGAGCGCCGCGGAGGCGCTTTCGGTTTCCCTGGCAGAGCTCGGGCGGTGGGACGAAGCCGTTGGTTACTTAACTCGCGCGATCGAGGTACACGACGCCAGGGTCGACGCGGTGACCCAGCCTGACGGGTCGGTCTTCGGATTAACCGGCCGAGGCGCGCGGTCGGGGGGCGACTACGGCGCGCGAACCGCGGTTGACTTTTTCGCGAACGCGCTTCAGTTTGCGTACGCAAACGCGGCGGGCGCGGTTCGGTCAATCGCCGGCGATACCTCCGGTGTCGATTCCTCTTCCTCAAAAAATCTAGAAGCGAAACAAACCAGCGTCGCGAACCTGCAAATGCAACTACTCTCCGCCAAGGTCAAGCTGGCGGATTTACTGAAGCGACGCGAGTCGGACGCGGCGTGCCGCAATCGCGTCGAAGATGGGAAACCGTCTCGCGATGAATCGGTACGACTGCGAGCCGCTTTGCTAACCGACTCTATCCGAACGCTTCAGCCCATGGCCTGCGTTTCGGCGAAATCGCTGGGGGCTTTTTTGCGACGAAACGAGGACGATATCGATGCGGCAGGTGGAGGGACAGGCAAGCTTACGGAAAGCGCGACGACGGATCCCGCTGTCGCGACCGACGACTCGCGCACGGTTCAGTCGTTTCTGAAGCGCAAAAACGACTCCGTGTTTCTTGAAAAAAACGTCGCCGCCCTGGTTTTGTTCGCGCGAGCGGCGCGCGGATTGTTAATCGTCGAGAGGGAGAGGGATGTGAACGGGCACGGGGGGTCGACTCACGACGACGTGCACGACGCTTCGTGTCACGTCGGGGACGCGGTGGAGTGGCTGTTGTTAGCGTGGTTCGCCACGTCGGAGACGCCCGAGAAACAAATTCAGATTGACGCTTCGCAAACACGTCTGCGACACGCTGTTTTGCTCGAGTTACGCGAGTGCCGGGCGGCGTTACTGTCTAGGTAGCTATTTATTGAACAAATTGGGCGGCCCTGCAGCTAGTGCGCCGCCCCACACATCACCACCCTTACTAAGGTACAACCCATTAGAACCCGTCCGGTATCAACGTGGTGAGGTCTTCGTCTTCGTACACCACGATCACGACTAACGAGCACGACGGACAGTGCGCGATCTCCTCCCCCGCGCGCAGCTCGGTCGGCGTGATTTGAAACACGTCCCCGCACGGACACTGAAACGTAAACGCGCCCAGCTCAGGGTTCCACTCCATGTCCTCCAAATCAACCTCGTCGTACGACGACATCTCGTTCCGGCACGAGAGGGAGGCGCGCCGGAAGAGAATGGCGGCTGCCACGTGGTTCGGTGCCGTCTTCCAGAATTCTTTTCGAGAATTTTGCAGAATTTTTGAAAGGGCTGCGCCTCTGGGAACAATCAACGGTTCTTTCCTGGGACGCACCGAGGCGCGCATCACCACAGCTCGTCGCGCCGAGTGCACGCCCGCATTTCGCGGAGCGCGCGTTTCGCGCCGCCGCTATGCCTACCCGGCACAACCCCACGCGCCGCGCGGCACGCGCGGCGCTCCAGGAGCAGTACCACGTGGAGCAGACCCGGCGCGAGGTCGCGGCGAAATCTCGAGATGATGCGACCGCTCTTGATGCGACCGCGGCGCCGTTCGACCTGCCTGTCGTGGAGCTCCGGGAGGACCCGACATGTGCGAATGACACGGTAACCGTGTTGTCCCTGTACGGAGGCACGTTGACATCGCTTGCGCAAATCAAACACATCGATTGCTTCGTAAACCTCACATCCTTGTGCGTGCACGGGTGTAAGCTGAGTCGCATGGATGTGGATCCCGCGTTGCGGGCGTGCCGATCGACCCTTATTGAGCTGAACCTTTCCTCGAACCGCATCGCACGCGTGGAGGGGTTCCCGGTGATGCTCGAGTTGCGGTTGCTGGACCTAACCAACAACGCGCTCGTCACGCTGGCCGGGATTGACGAAGGCGCGCCGTTGTTAACGTCGCTACAAGTGGCGCGGAACTCGATAAAAACGCTGCACGCGTTGGGCGTCCCGCGCCATGACGCAAAGGATTGGGCGCTGGAACACCTCGATCTGCGTGCGAACCACTTGAACTCATTCGCGGACGTAGCCGCGGGACTCGGGGCGGTGACGAGCTTGAAAACGCTGAGGCTTATGGACGTTGGGGAGCAATCGGAACAATCGGAACGCGCCGCCAACCCGGTCACCGCGCACAAAGCGTACCGCCAAGCCATCGCGTCCATCGCGCCGTGGATCGACGAGCTCGACTCCGCACCGTTGTCCCGCTTAGGGGTTGACCTAGCGGAAGGCAGCGCCGTGCTGGATGAGGAGGGCGCGTTTGAAAAGAGCGCGGCGGAGCAGTTGGCGGAGGAAAAGAGCGCGTCGGAGCAATTAGCGGAGGAGGAAGCTGATGAGAAAATGGACCGCGAGCGACGCGCACGAGAGGTTATGGAACGTGACGAGCGGTTGGACGAGCAGTCGGACGAGCGTCGAACGCGACGCACAAAACGAACGAAAGAGAAAGCGAAACAGAAAGCGCCCGTCCGCCCGCGCGACGACGACACCGATACGTACAGCGAATCCGAATCGCTCGTAGCGTCAGGGAAGGGAAAGGAGGGTAAGACCCCGAAAATCGACCAGGCCCTGGCGCGGTGGAAGACGCGGGAGCGGGCAAAGGAAAAAGCCAAGAGCGAGCCCGCGGAGGACCCCGCGGTTCTCGACCACGAGATGCGTCTGCGCCGAATCGAGCGCAACTTGGTCACCGCGGCTGCGGCGGCGAACAGGGTATCCGTGGAGTCCGTGGAGAGCCTGCCTGATTTGGGGAACACGGATGGTGGCGATTTGCGGTTACGAAAAGCGCAGGTGGAGTTCGCGGAACGCGCCAAGCGCGCGGCGTCGGCGTCGCCGACGGGAAGGGAAGAGGAACAAAAAGAAAAGTTGACAGATCGTGACGAAGCCGCGGGTGGCAAGAAAAACGCCAAAACGCGACGTATCGACAAGACGGTGCCTCCGCCAGGGCCTGCGAAGAAGGTGACGAAAGGTGCGGGTGGCGACGACGAGGACGACAATAAAAAATCCAAACCCGCTTGGCAGAAACCCGACTTGCGCCCCGAGCGCGTGACGCCGCCGACGACGCCTGGGAGAAAAATAAGTGAGGAGTCTTCGGACTGGGCGGCGATGGCGGACGAGGACGACGTGGGCGCTCGCGGAGGTGGTAAAATCGAATTAGTCGATTCCTCCACGTCCACGAACTCCGTGTCGGCTCTGGAGATGGCGCTTGAGGAGTCGCGACTCGCCGCGGCGGCGGCGGCGGCGCAACACGAGACGGAAAAGCAATCCCTCACTGATGGCCACGCCGCGTTCGTCGCCGCCATGAACGTCGCGCTTTTCGAGGCGAACCAGGTGCGTGACGCGATTCTTTTGGTGGCGAGCGAGTTTGGGCTCGCGACTGGTGAGCTGGAAGGAAATACACCATCAACCTCGGTTGATCACAACGTCAGCCCTGGCGACTTAGCGGCGCTGTTCCGGTCGGCGCTTACCGAGCGCGAAGGTAACACCGACGCGGACGCCGCGGCGACGACGGCGGCGGCGGAACTGGCGGAGACGCGTGCGGACTCCGCGGCGGCGTTCGCTTCAATGCGTGCGCAGCACATACACGAACTCGAGGCGAATGAAACCGCGTTGGCCGCGGTCATCGTGGCCAGGGATTCCGCGGTAGAGGACGCCACCACCGCAACGACCAAGGGACAAGCCGCTTTTGATAAACTCACAGCGGTGGAACACGAGTTCCGAGCCGCGCTTACCGAAGCAGCTGAGCACAAGGAGAGGCTAATCGCTGAGGTTGACGAGTTCACGGACGTGGCACGGGAAGCGCTACGGGGCAAAGCGGAGGCGGAGCGGCTGGCGGAGGAACTGGCGGAGGTTTGCGAACAGCAAAGGACGGCGCTTGAGGAGCTTTCGAGGGACTGGCGACGCGCCGACCGCGCGGAGGCGGATTGCGCCGCGGCGAGAGCGGATTGCGGCGACATGACCTCCCGGTTGAGGAGCGCGGAGAAAAGGGCTGCTGCCTCGAAAGCGGCTGAAACTGCGGCACTTGCTGCGTTCGACGCGGTGAAGGACGAAAAAGCAACGGCGCACGCGGCGCTTGTCGAAATCGGTGGGGTCCGCGAGCAACTGTCTTTGGCGCGGGATAACTGCCGGGTCAAAGACGCGATGCTTGAGTCGCAAGCCGAGCTGGTGCAGTCCCTGAAAGGGGAAGCGGCGCGCGCCCGAGAAGCCGGGTCCGGGGCGGTGAAAGCCGCGGCTGAATCTGAAAGGGCCGCGGAGTTCCGGGCGCGACGGGCGGAGGACGAGACGCGTAGGGAGGCTGGGGCGGTTGAGCGGGTGGAACGGGCGTTGGAGGAGGCGCGGTGTGAAAAAGATTCCCTGGAACTCGAGCTCCACGAACTGCGCGCCGCCGTGAAGGAACGCGACGCCACGCTGGGGTACGTAGGCGCGGAGGTTGAGTCGGTGAAAGCGCTGTTCTCCACGAAAACGCACGATTTGCGTCGTGAACGGGACGAGCTGTTGGTTTTGGTCAACGAACGGGACGAGTACGAAGCGAGTGTCCGGAACGAAACGACGCGGGAAAAAGACGAAGCGGCGCGAGTCAAGAGGGAAGCCACCGACGCGCTGACCTCCGCCATCGCGAAACAAGAAGCCGCGGACCGGTGCGAACACGAGGCCCGGGAAACCGTTCGCAGAGTGGAGTCAGAAATGCGGGCCCTGCTCGCAGAGGTTGCGCAACAGCGACGGAAAACGCGAGAGCTGGGAAGCGCGCTGCAAAGCATGTACGCGTGATGGAAGGCTATTTTGTGGAATATCTTCGCAGGTATACTATTTCTATTTCGTGTCTTCAAAACTCATTCATACTCATCCGTATTGTCCCTCTCCCCGACTGCGTCGTACTTGGCGTGTACCGGCAGGACAGCGCCCCCCACTCCCTCTTCCCTTTTCAAATCCCGCCGGTCGAAGAGGTACTTTGATAAAAAAAACGCGCCGCTCACACCGACAAACGCGGCGTTGAACCACGGCACCGAGGCCCACCCGCTGTTGAAGTCGAACATCACGTACGGGCACTTCCCGGTGTGGAACTGCAGGTACATGGTCCAGGCGCTGTACGTGCCTAAAAATAGCAGGGAATACCCAAAGTCGCCTCGTTTGATTGGAACCTTCCCAAAGTTCCAATCCAAAAAAAGTATCACCATGTTCAACCCGTGCTCGCAGAGCCGGTACCACTCCAGGTAACACCACGGGTAGTTATCAACGCCCTCCAAAGCGAAACACTGCGGGAAGAACACGAACGAGTACCACGCACCTGTCGTGCTTACTACGTTCGTGGGCCACGTCGTGCTGTGTGCTATTCTGGTGAAGGTCGCCGTTGCCGGGTAGCCGCTCATCGTGTTCGGCGACAACGAGTACGCCGTCAAAAACCCAAACGTCACGCCAAGCGAGATGAACGTCCAGTCGCTCAAATACTCCAAACCGTCCGTCCGGTGGATGATGTTCTCGTAACACAGGTGGTAAAGCACGAAGAACAGGGCGAAAACGAACGTGCAGGCGCGGCCGGTGCCCAGGACGTGACTGAGGGGTGGGTGGAGCAAGGGAGGGGTTAGGGGATGCGACGACGTGAAGAAAACAGTTTTTGTCCCAGTGTGTGTAACCACCTTTTCGATGCGATGGTTGTTGGGGTAGAGATGTGGTATGGGGGTATACTGTATACCCTGTCTTCGTGTTTTTGAAACACGCTCAAACAGACCGCACGTGTGCACTCGTGCTTCAAAAGTACGCACCGTGTCACGCCCATTCTCCCGGTCGCGCCTGCCAGGCGATCAGGCAACCCCGAGCCCGCGACTTGTTCGTGCCTGTGTTTGTGAATGTCGTACACCGCGAACGCCATCCACGCACACAGGCTACCGACGTGGCACACAACGATGGCGAGTGGGAACTTGCCACTCGCCGCAGCCTCCACCGCGGAGGTTTCCGGGACGTAATCGTCCATCGCGGCGAGGGGAGGGCGTCGCCAAGTGAACGAAAGACGAGGGCGAATGGCGAATGTACGTGTATTGCTCTTATTAAAAACCGAGCCAGAGGCGCGCTTGCGGCGCCACAATGAAACGGCCAAGTGGCAGTTTTTTCTACGAGACATATTCAAACGCGTCATCATCACGGACACGCGCCTCGCAACGGCACACCGCCCCGCGCGTGGCACGTGTATCGCACGTATCGCGCGTATCGGTCCGCACAACCACGACTCCGCGAGCCCCTCGCGCGCGTGTTGGTTCGGGCGAAGATCGCCTTCCCGGTGCCAGCAAGGCGTTTGAATTCTCGGAACCTACGACACTGGCGCTGACGTCGGTACCGATGGCGAACGGAACCTGCGGCCCGCCGCTGGTGTCTCCCCGGAAGCCGCCCGTGCCTTCTCGGCTCGGGGTCGGGCGTTTCTCGGACGAACCAACCGCGCGTGCTGGTCGGTGGAGCACGCTCGGTTCGCTGCAAACGCGAAGTGGTGAGACACAACGGGACATGACGAGACGAGATTTGGCGCAACCGAAACCCGCCGCTTTGGCAGACATGCGTGATTCGCGTTCTCAATCTCACACGTTACCGACGACCCCCCCCCCGCTGAACACAACGATCACCCCCCCGCTGCACACGGAAGCGGTGACGTGGGCGAAACGCATCGGGCTGGGTTTGTCGTTCTCCAGGCGGTACCACAACCCCGTTTTGGGTGACGAAGACGACGCGCTCGTGGCGCAATCCGTGGATTCGGTAGTATCGAACCGAGCATCGACATCACTTCTCGATACCCGCGCCGGTGACGGTCAGCGGGAGGAGACCATTTTTTCTTTGAGTAAACCCACGGTGTCCACGTCGCCGTTCACGATGCGCGACACGCGGGGTTCGTGTGATCGTGTCCGGGACGACGACGACGCGACGGCGACCACCACTATGACAAAAACGAAAACGAACTTTGGTTCGGACGACGCACGAGAGGACGTTTCCGACTCGCAATTCGCCGCCGCCGGTCGCGGCGACCGCCACGAGAATATGTCCACCGTCAAGGCCAACCTGGCGGCCGCGTTTTCACCGCTCGCGCCGCACTCAAACGCGCGTTTCACCGAAGCGTTTTCCGCCGTCCTCGATATCGGCGGAAGCGGCGACGACGACGACGACGTCATCACCGCCGGTGTCGATTACGAGTCCGATATGGATGGTTGGCGATACGAGGCATGCGTGGATGAGGCGTTGAGTGGTCTCACGACGGACACTTGTACCGCGAAAGAAACTCCCGTGAAACACTCCTCCTCGTGGGACGCCGTGGGTTTGTCCTCCGTCGCGGTCGCGCTGTTTGAACCCGGGGCCTCGTCGTCCAAACGCGCAGACGTACCAAACATCCGAAACAACGACGCGTACGTCTCGGACGATTCGCCGCACGACGGATACGAATTAGAGTGCGCGGTGGACTCGTCCCTGGACTTGTCACCGTCCAACTCAATCGATTCTCGCGAGTACGAAGAAAACGAACGCGTGTTTAGTCGCGAGTTTCCGCGCGACGAAGCGCGGCGCGGGATTTTCTCGCCGAGCGCGGCGCGAGCCGCGGCGGTTGCGGTGGATTTGTTCCACGCGAGACGAAACGAGGAAACTTCCCGGGTAGGTACTCTTATTTGCCCTGCAGATACCGAAACCGAAGAAAGACGACGACAAAACGCCTCCGCGTTCGTGGCGCTTCGCAAATCCGTGGAAACGAACTCGCCGCGGAAACCGAAACCGGTTCGCGTGGTTGTTGCGAAACAAAAACAAAAAAGGAGTCGCGAGGAACAGAAACAAAACCTTCCCTTGAAACAAACAGAAAGTGTGTCCGAGTCTGTTGGGGACCCCGGGGAGTACCCTAAAGGCGAACGCTGGGTGCCGTGCGACAAAAACCCTTGGCCGCCGTTGCCGTGTTTGTTGCCCGACGAATCGGTGGAGGAGGAGTTTGGCGCGTTGGGTGTTGTTTCGCCAGAAAAAAAGATTTCCGAGCGCCCGGCGAGTGCGATGACGCACCCAACGCCGCTGAGCTCGTCCAAAGTCTGGGCCGCGATTTGCGCGGCGCAGGGGGACGCCATTGAACGAACCGGGAGTGACGCGTACGCGCGCGTCGCTGAAACGGCGGACGAACTCGAATCCGTCGGTCGCGTGTCAGACGTGGCGGCGCGCGAGTACGCCCTGATGCTCGCCCGCGCCGATACGCTGGACGTTTTCGACGGCGGAGAGGGTGACACGCGCGACGACGGTGTCCAGGATGACGAACCACAACACGTGGGTGTGCAGTGCGTCCAGCGATTTTTCGACGCCAAGACGGCTCGCGAAAAGGAAAACCGAAACCCGAAACTCGACGAAACAAAGTCAGAATTTGGATTCTCAGGAGTTACTAACTCACCAAAAACACGAATCCCTTGCGACGAAACGAAACACTTGGAGAAGGCGCTTTCCGTTTTGGAAGAGGCCGTGCGCGCAGCGCTGGCGGCGCGCGCGGCTGTGAAAAACGCGCACCCCGGGGTTTTGAAAAATCTGGACGCGAAACTCGGACAGCTCGGGGAACGGTGCGTGTCGTCGACTCGCGACGGCGGGGGCGTCGCGGGTATCGACGAAACCGGCGGTGCGCCCGACAGAAAACAACAACCGGTTTTGCGTGACAAAAACTCGCGACGAGTTCCGCGCGAGGAGTGTCTCCCAGAGGAGTGTTTCCCTCCCGCGGAAAGAACGCGAGGGAATACCGGTGCTATATCGGGAGATTTCAACACGTCTCTTGCGCATACGACTTCGCCGCGTCATCAACTCGATTGGATGGAATCTTCCCTGATGCAGCGCGCGATGGCCAGGGTCGTGGAGAAGTGTTTGCGCTCGTACGGCGACGGCATCGTCGCGGCGGTGCAATCGTCGCGCGCGGAGTAATAGACTACCTACTAGTTATTGAAAGTATCTTGTTCCTAACAGCATCCTAATTTCGTAAATCTCACGTCACCCTGTATCGAGCAACGGTAACTGTTACGATATCTCGCCTCGACGTAGTAACCGTTACGAGTGCGTTAGTAACACGTACTAGCGACTGTTACCAGTGCTCGCCCCGTTCACCTCTGTTCACGCGACCCGGAATTCCGCTGCGAAAGAGAAACTCAAAGCGAGACTCGCGAAGAGGTACCCGGCGTGGTAATTTTGGCGGGTCGCGGCTGATTCGTAGTCGTAGGAAAAAATCAAACTTTTGGGCGACGGCGGCGGCGGCGACGACGGCGGTGACGGCGGCGGCGGTGACGGCGGGACCCATGTTGTTTCCGCTACCGACGCCGCGGACGTCGACTTGGCTGCATCCGCGGCGTCCAAAGCGAAACTTTCAACGCTCGCGGCGTCTATCCCGGGAATTAAACGCAGCTCTTCCGTGGGGTCGGTTTCCGTGGACGTCGCGGTGACGCTTTCCGCGGCGAGGTTGCCCAGCGCCGTGGCGAGCGTCGCCGCGTCCACCGTCACGGGGCTCACGAGCACGGTAACATCATACGCCGTATTCGACGGCGCGGTCAGTCTCCGACGCCGTGTCACGGCGACATCCACGTCGCACGCGCCGAGACCCGCGTCGAGTTGCATCTTCGAAAACGCCTGCGCGCACGCCGCATCTTTGGTCTCTGCTGTCAGAACCATCGACAGTTTAGTCACATTCACGCCGGCGATCGCGGCGTCGGCTAAGAGTTTTGCCTTCGCTTTCGTCTTTTCGTCACCGATGCCAGCGAGAAGTGCGTCTCGAGTAACTAACGCCTCGGCGGTTTTCGCCGCGGCGTCCGCGACGAGCCCCTCAACCGAAGACGGCGGCGGCGGTGACGGCGAAAGCGGCGGTGGTGACGGAGGCGGCGGACTCGTCGTGTTTACACCAGTGACGTTTACGTCAGTGACGTTTGGAGGCGGTGACGGCGGCGGAGAAGTGGTGTTTGAAGGTGGGGGGGGGGCAGGGGCAGGCGGCGGCGAAGGCGAAACTGCCAACGTCAGCCCGCTAACCTCAACGGGGACGTTACTGTCACCGGTGCCACCGTTTCCGAGCTGGCCGTTCCAGTTCCCGCCCCAGCACCACACCGTGCCGTTGCGCAACTCGGCGCACGAGTGCGCGCCTCCCAACGCGACGACCCTCGCCGTAGTGATGCCGGTGACTTGAACTGGAACCAGCTTGTTTTGGGTACCGTTGTTCCCGAGCCTGCCGCTGTCCAACTTGCCCCAGCACATCACGTCACCGTTGTCCAACACGGAACACGAGTGCTCATCCCCACACGAGATGCTCGTCGCCGGCTCGAAAACCCCAAGGCCGATGAACGATACAGGCACCGCGACGAGGCTATTGACGCCAACCCCGTTGCCCAATTCACCGTTCTCGCCGTTGCCAGTGCAATGCACGGTGCCGTTGCGCGACACCGCACACGAGTGGTCGTCTCCTGCCGCGATGCTCTTCACGTCATCATCAGCCGTGGCTATCTGAACAGGGGTGGCTTGCGTGTCTTTGTTCCCGTTACCGAGCTGTCCCCCTCCGTTAAAACCCCAGCACCACACCCCGTCGTTCGTCTTCACCGCGCACGAATGCGCGTTTCCCAAAGCGATGCTCTCCACCCCCGTGATGTTGGATACCTGGACTGGAACATTCGATTGATCGGTGCCCCCGTGCCCCAACCTGCTGTCGACATTTTTCCCCCAGCACCACACCGTTTCGTCCGCGAGCAACGCGCACGAATGATCCGTGCCCAACGCGATGCTCGTCGCCGTCGTGATGTTACTGACTTGAACTGGACTGTATGAAGTCGCGGTATCGTTGTTCCCGAGCTGGCCGTCACTGTTAGCCCCCCAGCACCATACCGTGCGGTTCGTGAGCAGCGCACACGAGTGTTGATACCCCAAACTCACGCTCGTCGCCGTCGTGATGTCCGATACCAACATAGGGGAGGATTGGACCGTAACCCCCAACGTGGAATGCCCTAACTGTCCTGCATCGTTCAACCCCCAACACCACACCGTCCCGCCCGGAAGCACCGCACAAGCGTGGTCGTAGCCTGTCGCGAGTGTCTCCGCGTGTGCGCCAATCGAAAGTACGCACCCGGTAAGAAACCTGATCACCCACCCACGCCGAGACATACTCCCACGCGGCAACGGCAAGACGCGTGCGAAAGGAGGCCGCGTGATGAACTTAAATGTCAGCGCGACACCGAACTTCCGTGGGAACCGGCGATGCACGCGGTACTCGAACTCGAACGCGACCGAGAGGCTTGCCGAGTCGTGGTTGTGTGAGCCGATACACGAGATACGCGCGATACACGCCACACGTGCGCGTACGTTGTGTCGCCTTGACTTCAGATCGACATGTCTTCGTCTTCATTATGACGGTTGAAGCGTTGAACGCGTCTTGGGACGAAAATGGAAAAAGTTTATTTTTGAAGAAGCGACCAGGAAAAGCCAGACCCTGCTGAAAGAGCCCGTAGCAGCGTCGCCGCTGGAACGAATTACCGTGATCCACTTGGCTACTCTCATCACGAAGACTCCTTTTCATTTCCAGTCTATCGAGAACCGCCGGGCGGATATCGCGCTGATGCGGTAACGACGACGTTGTGAGCCTGCACGTTCGCGCAGTTCCGGGCGTTTCTTGGCTTTTTATACAAATTCGAGCAGCTGCTCCAAGTCCGAACTGAGGATAGAGGTGATGAGATCCTCCTCACCCTCCATCGCCTCAGTCAGGTGGAGCACCGTCACGTCCAATGCACGCCGCGACGCGTCCGGCGGTGTCCCGCGCCGCGGTCACCCTGAAGCACGCGCGAGCGGGTGTCGCGCAGAGCACCCATGGCGCGTTCGCGAGCGCGGAGGGTATGGGCAAACGGTATCACCGCGCGGTGGGTGCGCGTTGCCGTGCCCGATCTGCGGTGACACGCGGCGTGGCTCCAGGCCGCGACGAGGCGTACTATGTCTGGATCGACGAACAAGGAATTCACGCCCCTTCAATCGGCATCGGGTACGTCGGCGTGGGCGTGGCGGATGCCAACGAAACCTACCGCGGATGCGTCGCGACCGGCGCAATCAACACAGGTACGGGAGGGGGTTTTTCGAGTTCGCGATGTTGGTTCGTCTTGTACAGGTAGACGAACCAATACAGGTAGACGAACCAATAGCCACGCATGCACTCATGCCGCCATCCTCTTTGTTCCCGCGTCGTGTTCGAGCGTAAAACGCAAGACAGACCTTTCCTCATACAACTCACGTGTCGTAACAATCCCAAAAAACCAAACCCACAGGCAACGTGCTCGTGCGGTGTCCCGCCGCCCTGGCGTTTTGCGTAACTCCCTCCTCGCCGAACCAGGCGCCGACGTTCGTGTCGGACGAGTGTTGGCGGTCGCCATTCGGGTTTCTCGACGGCGATGACGAAGAATCCGAAGAATCCGAAACTCAAGAAACTCAATACCTTTCCGGAAAAGAAACCGAGCACTCCACGAAAACAAGTTCCAAATCATCGCCAAACGATTTGAACGCGCGCGCGGCGCAGGAGTTCCGCCTGGCGCTGGTTTTGCTTCACGAAAAAACCTTAGGGGCGGAATCGAAATGGGCGCCGTACTTAGCGCACCTCCCTGTGAAGTACGACCTTCTGTCAAGCTGGAGCGACGCCCAGCTGGAGGAGGTAATTAGTCTGGGTATTTCCCAAATCAGGCGGCACCGGCCGTTTACCGCCCCTACCTGACTGGTTACCGCCCCTCAGCGAGTGCGGCACATACATCACATACGTGCTGTTCCCGATTACTCTACCCACCCCCCCATACAGTGCACCCATACCTCGTACCGAACTTCGAAAGACTGACGCTTTCGTTCACAATCGCAGCTTCGCGACGACGATTTGCGCGCCGCGGCGGTTGCGCAGCGCTTGGAAAACGAACGCGCGTTTGAGGCGGTGACTAAATGCCCACCGAACTTTCCGTGCTCTGCTTTGAGCTTCGACGAGGTCGCGTGGGGGCTGGATACCGTGCGCTCGCGGAGTTTCCTGGGGAACTCGGTTGATACGAAAACTGGTGACGCGAAACAACCGTCTGAAGAACCGTCGGAAGAACCGTCCAAACCCTCAGACGGAAACAAGGATGCCCCGAAAACAAAAACACCAACCGAAACCCAAACCCTCTCCACGGTGTTGCTCCCGCTTCTTGACGCGTTTAACCACGCGTCGCACGCCATGGGCGGCGCGACGAAACTCACGCGCGACGCGTACCACGACGCGTTCGTCCTGAAAGCGCAACACCCCCTAGCTCTGGGCGACGAGGCGACTATTTCCTACGGCCCGCTAACAAACGCCGAGCTACTACTACGGTTCGGGTTTTGCGTTTTCGGCAACGTCCACGAACACGTGTTTCTTCCCGGGTGCGCAGATGAACTAGAGTGGCTCATGCCGGGCAGCGCGAGGGAGGCGGATTTGTGGGCCACGGATGGTTTGCAACGCGCCGTGACCGGAGCGCGGCTTGATTACGAAGGTAAGTATTTCCCAATCACCACATTCCACAGACTGATTGCCCATACGAGACTGACACTTTCTTTTTTATCGTATCAGGCAGGGCCAACGCCAACCTGCTCTGGGCGCTGCGGGTGTTGCTGGCGAGCGACGAGGAGTACCACGCAAACAGCGGAGCGAAGGGGTTCCGCGTTCCCGTGCGGAACGGGCTGGACGGGAAGGACGTCAGGGGGTCGGGGGCGCAGCTTGCCGCGGAGGCGTCGTTGTCCCTCGCCTGCGCGCGCGCGTTTGACTCCCTGGGCGGCGGCTTGTCACTCGCGGAGGACGAAACGCAGTTGGAAGCCGCGTACGCGGTGTTAAGGGAGGTGCTGGTCGAGTGCTCGTCTTGTTTCGTGGAAGAGGAGTTTGTTGGGCAGTACGAAGGCGCTGGAGGTGAAGGCGACGAATCTTTTCAGAACGACCAACACGACGCGAGTTTCGGGGACCAGGTTTCCTGCGACGACGTGTCTTTTGACCGTTGCGCCGACCACGGCGACGAAGGGGACGACTTGAACTACCTGCGGCGGCTCGTCACCGCGCTGGAGTTTCGAGTCGGGCGGAAGCGGATTTTAGCAGCGGCGATGAAACGGTACGTGTTGCGCGTTTCCAAAATCCAGGCACCTACGTTTGATGCCCCTCTCTGACTTGTTCGAGTGCACTACGGCCGTGACATTTACGCGTACTGGCAACTACTACGTGCAGCACACGTGCACTGTTTGACCTCTCAGCTGGTGACTGTTCAGACCGATTACTCTGACTGTTGTCCACACATCGTCCAATACACATACCGATTACCCTGACTGTTGTCCACACATCGTCCAATACACGCCCAATACACGCCCAATACATGGCACTTGGTGCCACTCGCGACTGACCTTTTCCTTTCACAAAAACTTTCAGGTACTCGCCCCTGAAAGAAGCGCTTGTGAAAAGCGGCGCGAGTTTGTACGCGCCCGGGTGGGAGGGCGGCGATTACGACGAGAAAGTCGGGTGAGTTACTAGTCTTTAAACAATGCGTACCGGGTACGGAGGTGGGAGTAATACCGGGGCAGGGGAGTGGTAGCACGGGGGTCGTATCCCGGTAGATGGGCAGGGCCCCATGGGGAAGTTAATAGGGATACCCAGGGGACGTCGCGAAATCAGCGGTAGCGCCCCGTACACAACACCTGCTGTAAAAAAGTGAAGATTATACTCTACACCTCCGCAGCGATTGTTTCAACTCCGATCTCTCGTGGTCCCCCGCACCCAGGAGACACACCTTCCCTCACGCCGGCGTGTTACTTCGTTTTTCACGTTTCACATGGCGAGCTGTGTTCGCGCCGGTGTGGTTGGCGTTGGCGGTGTTTCTCGAGCCGTTTCGCCCGGTACGCGCGAACAGTCTCCACGGTCTCGCCGATCGCACGTCACGCGACGTGCCGAGCCCACGGATCCGCGATCGCAAGAGCCGGCCGCGCCCGCGCGCTCTACGCGCAAACGGTCTCGCCGTTTGTTCGGCGCCAGCGCGGTCCTGCTGGCGACGTCGTGGGAGTGGTCCACCAACCCCGCGTGCGCGTTCGAGCGCCCCCCCCCGGGGTACAAACCGTTCAACGACACCATCGACGGGTACAAGCTGCTCCGCCCGGATGATTGGATCGAGGTCAAGGGCAGCGGGAACGACGTTTTCTTCCGCAACCCGGCGAGCGCGGAGGAAAACATGTTCGTCTCGATTTCCTCCCCGTCCTCCACAAAGTTCGACAGCCCCCGGGACCTCGGGCCACCGCGAGTCGCCGCGCAGAAAGTGCTGGACCAAACCCTCGCGGAGTTCATGAGCACGCGCATCGGGGTGCGGCGCGAAGCGCGAGTAGTCGCCGCGGCCGAACGCGTCGGCGCCGACGCGCGCGGCGACCCCGTGGTGTGCTACGACTTCGCGTTCCGTTTGAAATCCTTCGCCACGAAAAACCAGTACGGCCTCACCGAGGCGGACCGGCCGCAGGCGCTTGAGTGGGACCGGGTGTTAAGCAGCACCCTGGTGGTGGCGAACAAGCGCCTGTACGAACTGCGCACGCAGTGCGCGGCGGAGGATTACGAAAAAACCAGGTAGGCGTCGCGCCTTTCCCAAATCCAAGACTGCTTACCGCCCTTCTTTGCGCGCACTACTCGCAACCCGGACTACCGACGGTCACGACCACACCCGGCACGAGCGCACTGTGTACGCATACCACACGCGCATGCTCCAGATTCGAGACTGACGCTTTTCGAATACAATCGCAGCGACCTGCGGCGAGTCGTGCGGGAATCGTTCAAGCCCTTCGAAGTGGACCAGAGTAACCTGAGCTTCCCGCTGTTTTAAAACAGCGCTGTGTTCGTTTGGGATGTTGGGGCTGGTTTGGTTTCGAACCCCGGGCGCACTTAGTAACGAGTAGCTTGATACGAAGAAACAGCGAGCGTACGCGTGTCTCGGCGAGGTGATTCGGAGTATAAGGTGATAAATATTGACGCTCTCTTTCGTTCCCTCTTTCCTGCTCCGCCCGTTTCCTAGTACTCCGTGGACGGCGCGAACCACTCGCCTTTTTTCCGCGTGATCAGCCTGGTTTGGGCTTTGAACAAGTCGGGGTCGTCGGCCACGAACTTGGGCACGGCGTCGTTCCCGACGACCACGATTGTGGATCCGCTTCCGGACATGAACACCACGGTTTCGGAACACGCCTCCACGAGTTTATTTTTCAACTCCAGCAGCTCCGGAAGCTCCGAAAACGCGGGGGCTTCCAGGTCGTTGACGCATATGTCAAAGGAACACCCATCCTTCTTGATGCCCTCCATCAACGCCAAGGGGTCGAGTTTCGAAAGCCCGGCCAAATCCAGAGCCTTGAAAATCTGCGGCGTACTCAGCCCCAGGTTGGGCTTGACCAGTAATAAGGGCGTCGATAACGGCAACGGCGACTCCACGTCCTCCACCACTTCGCCCCGCCCGGTGCAGTACGCCGCTCCCAAGGAAAAGAAAACCGAAATGTCGCTCCCGATGTCCCCGCTGCGGTTGTGGCCCACGAAAAGGGTCAGTTGGGACCGTAACTTGTATGAGTAATTACTCTGGACAATCGGCAGCACTTCGTGATGTGTACCCGGGATTGGGGTTGGGTAGTGCCGTGGTGTGACTTTCAACCTGTACTCCATAAAACGCAGGTAACAGTGCGTATGTGACGCGTGTAGTGGTAACAGTTGCGAGTCGGTGTTACGGCCGTGGTGCACTCAAAGAGTCAACGAGGAACGGCAAACGTTGTGCCGCCTGATTTGGGACACACAACACGTACCTCCACTCCAGCAACTCCGCTTCGCTCGCCGGGGTCCCGCAAAGCTGGTTCGCCGCCCACATCGCCGTCGCGGCGTTCCCCGATCCGCCCCCCAAGCCGGCACCGTGCGGGACGTTCTTCACGAGCTCCACCCAGAAGTACTGGCTAGTTCCCGTCTTTCTGCGGAACAAATCGAGCGCCTTTATCACCAGGTTACGGCCGTCCAGGGGAATCGTGTCGTCGGCGCACACCAGGGTGTCCCTCGTTTTCGAAGACGACTTGGCGAATTTCATGGCGTCGCCCAAATCGATGACGTGGAACAGACTGGCGAGGTCGTGGAACCCGTCGTCCCGTTTGCGGATGATCCGTAAGAAAAGGTTCACCTTGGAGGGCGAGAAGAACGAAGTCGCGTCTGCGCCTTCGTCGCCCTGGACGTCATCCGGAGCCGCGGCGACTGTCAAAAAAGCGCCTCGCCGATGAGAAACGCGAGTTTGGGTGAACCGCGCGTGTCGGGGGGGGGGGGGGGCGACGCGACAGCCGCGGCGCACGGCGCGCGACGCGTCAGCGCGGACGCCGAAGCCGACGCGCGCGGCGACGATCGGGGCGAACACCGCGGTCGCCATCGTGCGTCGGGAAGTGGGAGAAACGATCGACCCGAGTCTATCCAAGTTGTGTTGTTTGCCACTTGCCACTTGGCAGGCTTCTGCTTCGTCCCCAGATTCGATCAAATAATTTTGCTCACAGGCCTTGCTGTCTGTGAACGATACCGATCAGCGGCGGGAGCGACCGGTCATCTCGATCCCACACCTATCAAAACGGACCCTATCAAAACTATGCGGCAACTCGTTGAACACCCACCAGTCGTGCCTGTCTGTTTCCATTGGACCGCGCACCCCGAAGCGACGCCATGGCATCACCCGCCCCATACGGAGCGGTGCCCGCGGTGGACGTGCGCGTGGAGGTGGGACCTTCCACGTCCACGCGGTGTCGCGCGTCCATGGGTGCGATCGTCAGTGCGGTTGTCACGGTGCGTCCCGTTACCCCGGTGTCACGTGCGAAAGTTCGGTATCGGAAGCTCCGACCGGCGGTGGTACGATCGGTGGGCGAGGACACCCACAAGGGAGGTCACCTGGATCCATCCAAGGGTTTCGCGCGATCGCCACACAGAACGCGGTTCAGTGATGTGCTCGACTCGTACGACCAGGCACTGAAACTCGTCCCATCCGTTCACGACGCACGTCTCTGACCATCTCGCCTGCCGCGGCTTTTTCCATGTCATCTCGTCTCAGGCTTTATTTTCAGCAGCCGCGTACGCGGGGTACTCGGGTACATCGGGCTTGACATTTTTCAACCCTCAAAAGCTCGCAACCCTCGCTGCGAGATTCGGGCAGGCACCCGAGACCCCGGCGCTTGCGCTTACGCATCAAGTCGTGATGGGTTTCCAGTCCCGAGGGTTTTACAACTTCCGCGCGTCGGTGCGGTTGCTTCAGCAGGCGTTTCCGAACAAGGACCTTGTTTTGGTCGGGGACGGCGCGGGCGACGCGCTGGCGCTTGTGGACGGAATACGGGTTCACCGCGGCGTCGGCGGCTGGCCGGGCGACGAAGGGTTCCCAAAATTCGTCGACTTCGTCATAGAAGGCCCGAACGTCCACCGGTGGATCGACGGAACCAACGCGTGTGGTTTTTCCGTGGGTAAGTATTTCCCACCCACCACATTCCGCCTCCCTGATTGCCCACACGAGACTAACACTTTCTTTTTTATCGTATCAGGCGTCAACGCGCACGCATGGCTTCAAGCAATTGCGGAACCCAGTGGCGTGTACGACGACCGCGCATGGTGTCCGCACGACGCGCCGCCCGCGGTGCGTCTGGACACGTCGCTGCTGAATTTCTTTGAAAAAGCATACCCCGAGTCGCACACGTCGTACCTCTGGTACGGCCTTGGTCGTTTCCCCAATTCGACACACACTGCTTGCGCATACACCACTGAGACATTCTTTTACGTAATCGCAGGGCGCCGTACTCGCAGTTCCACTTGCTTGGTGATTTGGGTTCGTTCGCGAACCGGAGATTCGGTGGGAACGATTTGAACGGTACCGATTCACGCGTCGTGAGTGGGGCCGACGCTGATTTAGGCACTACCGGCGTTGAGTCTACCGGCAACGAAACCGAGAAACTCAGAGAAGTCGCTTGGTCCGACCCGTACCACCGCCCGTTCCTCGCCGCGTACATGTCCTCCGACTGCAAACCCCACCGGGAGGTTTTTTTCGCGCACCTGCGAAGCGCCGGCGCGAGTGCCGCGGCATCGGCCGGGTCGTCGCCTTCCCGACCTGGAGTTGGCGAGGTGCACGCGCTAGGCACGTGTTCGCGCACGATCGGTGATTTGCAATCGCCCGACATGAACGTCTACGCGCCGTTTCACAAATACCGGTTCGTGTTGACGTTCGAAAGCGTCGAGGAGGTTGGGTACGTCACGGAAAAACTGGGCACCGCGCTCGCCGCCGGGGCGGTGCCTGTTTACTGGGGAGACAGCCACGCCGCGAGTTTGGTGTTCAACCCGGGGAGCTTCATCGACGTGAAGCGGTTCTGGCGGGAAAACGGGATGGGGGACGCGGCGGACGCGTTGGTAAACGCGGGGGAGCGGGAATGGGCGTCCTTGGCGCGGCACGTGTTGGATGTGGATAATTCACGGCAAGCGTACGCTAGGTTTTTGGTGCGCGATGCCAGAGCGGAGGGAAATTCTTGGTTGGCGAAGGAACACGACGACGACGTCGTGGGGCTTGGCCTTGACGAGCGCGGCTCTTACCAGAACCCGTACCCCGATTCGAGGTTGGACCCTACGCGCGAGCTTCACCAGAGGCCGAGAGTCGCGCAAGCGGCGACGCGCATGCGTAACACGCTTCAAATCGGACGAAGACGAGTCGCGTACGCGCTGGAGACGGGGCAGAAACACAACGGCAGTCGCCAAGGGTCGGTGATGCGGAATAGGTACGTATTGCATTTCCCAAATCCAACGACTGTTTGCTCATACAATACTGACACGTTCTTTTATTTACAACAGCTGGCGACGCGACGCGGACGGTTTTGAAAACGACCGGTACGAAGAAAAGCGCGAAAAGCGGTTGCCGTTCCCGTGCGAGGCGCTGGAAGCGCGGCGGTGATCGGTACGTCGCAGAGTTGAAACGACGTACCAGGTTTAGGGTTTAGGGTTCAGGGTTCAGGGTTTAGGTGATATTTATAGGCGTAAACACCGTAATACGGCGTCTCGCTCGTGCTGTGTGTGCTCCTGTCATAGTACCTGGAGTTTGTGTTCGTTCAACCAGGTCAGCGCATCACAGAGGCTATTTAGGCCGGTCGGGCCAGTCGCGCGTCTCTTTATTTTCGTTGTCTAGACGCAATTTTAGAATATTTTCGCAATTCTGATGTCACTTCCGTGTCATTCGTCTCCGCCCGGACCGCGCGCCCGTCGCGATGGACGAATCCGCGGACGAGGTGATCTTCGTGGTACGTCCTATTCACCGGAAGCGCGTCGTGCACGTCGTTTCGGTTCCCCCGCTCCCTAAACACAGTCCACGGGCCGTGTACTGACCAATCGCATCTTCAAATATTTACCATCTTTCCCTTCCGCAGTGGGGCTGCGGCGAGGACGGCCAGCTCGGGCTCCCCAGCGCCCCGGTTACGTCGCACGCGTGTACCCCGGACTGGTGTGTCCCCACGCCCACGGCGCTGGTGTTACCGGACGGCGAGCGCGTAGGGGATCGGCGAGTGGGACGGAGCATTGAGTCCAGCGAAAACGAAATCGAAATCGAAAACAACACCACTTTGTGGAAACCCATAGTGGCGGGTTCCAGGAACAGCGCGGCGGTTTCGAAGTCGGGCGCGCTGTACACCTGGGGCTGGAACTCGCACGACACCCTGGGCTTGGACACGGACGAGGAGTACATCTCTTTGCCGCGGAAGGTTGTTTGGGGCGATGAAATAAGTGGGACGGAGACGATGGGGTCCAAAAAGGAAAACAAAGCGACTGACGCGTCATCCAACAAAGAAAAAGAAACCAAACAAATAGTCACCGATTCATTTTCCCTCGGCGGGTGGCACGCGGTCGCGGTAACTGACTCCAACCGCGCGTTCGCGTGGGGAGGCAACGAGTACGGCCAAGCGGGGGTTGATTCAAGCGCGCGGGACGAGCGGCACGCGGGGATTCACGTTAGCGAACACGTCTCCGTTCCATCGGCGGTTGCGTTTCCGCGAGTCGCGGATTTGTCGGGAAGAACACAAAAAACAACTCAAGACCTTTCAGTAAAAGTGGTTCAATGCGCGTGCGGCGGCATGAACAGTTTCGCGGTTCTGGAAAACGGCTCTGTGTACCAGTGGGGCGCGCTCGTCGGGTCGGAACAGGAACCGGCGCGGGTTCCCCGGTTGGTCAGGGGCGTACGAAGCGTCGCGGCGGTCGCGGCCGGGATGTTCCACGTCATCGCGCTGACCAATGAGAACAAGGTGTTTGCGTGGGGGAAGGGCGACTACGGGCAGCTAGGGCTGGGGCGGCCGGGGAACTGGGACGCGCCGATGGAGGTGATCGGGCTGAGCGGATGCGCGAGCGGACTTGGCGATGCGACGAGTGGTGTTAAAGTAGGACGAGGAGGCGGCGCGACGAAGGATGACAACGCGAAAAACTACCGCGTAACCTTCGTCGCCGCAGGGGGGTGGCACAGCTGCGCGCTGACGGAATCCGGCACTTGCGTAATGTGGGGAAGGGGCGAGTACGGCCGGCTTGGGATGGGGGACGACCAGACGGTAAGTATTTCCCAATCACCACATTCCTCAGACTGATTGCCCATACAAGACTGACTTTTCTTTTTACAATCTCAGGACAAGCAGACGCCGACGGCGGTTGACTTTTCCTTCAGCGCGTCCGATCCGTGTTCCGATGGAAACGCGAGTGGAACGCGGTTCCGAAAAATAACCGACGCCGCGCTGGGGGGGTCGCACACGGTGTTCGTGGACACCGAAGGCACCGCGTGGACGGTGGGGCGGAACAACCACGGACGACTAGGCCGGGTGGTGCACGGGAAGTGGACCGGGTACGTACGGCGTATGGCTTTCCCAAATCAGGCGGCACCGGCCGTTTGCCCATTGTCCGTCCGTAATTACGTAGTTAACACATATATCACAAGTGCACTGTTTGCCCGTACATGGCACTTGGTGCCACTCACGACTGACCCTTTTCTTGTCCGTCACAGGAACCCGGGGCCGGTTTTGTTTCCCCCGCACTCTTCTTCGAAAACGTGGCGGTGCAAAACCGCGGCGGCGGGGGGGAGGCACACCATCGCGATCGCGGTCGCCACCACGGAGTAGTTAGTCTTGTTGAGATGTTTTGTTATGGAAAACTGTAACAGCAAGCCATCGATTACGCAGAGTAGTCGGGTCTGTACAGTACGCACTCGTCTCAAAGCTCCAAAAACAAAACTAAAATCCAAAAACGTTGGCACTCTTTTTTGATTCCGTTTTTTTTTTTGGCACGTCAGTTCGCTCCGCGCGTGTGTCGTGTACAGTCAGCCGTCATGGGCGTCACGGAGACGGACCTCCTGGAGGAGATGGATTTGCACAGCGTGGAGTGCTTGAACCAGGTGGGTTGACAGAGCGTTCACGAGCGCGGTTCGTGACGCGTGAACCCTCGGATACCCATACCCACGCCACCTCAGATCCTCACCGTGTTTCCTTTCCCTTTCTCATCCGCACTTCTTCCCAGGCCGCGGGCAAGGACTGGGGCAACGCGCTGAAGCAGGGTTACCGGGAGGACCCGGGCATTTTTTGCCAGAGCGACGACGATGAGCAGCTTGTTTTAACGATTCCTTTTCGCCAGATCGTCAACCTCACGAGCATAGCGATTCAAGGGCCGAGTGATGGCACCGCCCCGAAAACGGTGAAAGGTAAGTAATTGTATTTCCCAAATCCCTCCAAATATAATGCGCGCTACGATGCGACGCACGACCTGGAGCTATTTGCCCATACACCACTGACACTTTTCTTTCACAATAAAAGTGTTCATCAACAAGCCAAACTTGAGCTTCGAAAACACGAGCAAAAAGGCGAGCGCTAGCTTTGTCCTGACCCCAGAGCAAGTAACTTCTGGGTCAGTTATTGAACTGGACTTCACGGTGTTCCAGAACGTGCGTTGCGTGTCGTTCTTCGTTGATGATAACCAGGGCGGGGGCGAGGTAACGAACGTGTCGAAAATCGTGGTCAACGGCGCCACGGTGCATGTACGTGTTGCGCGTTTCCCAAATCCAGGCACACTGTTTGATGTCCCTATGTGACTACACTAGTTTCATTCAACGGATGTACTTCCTACTAGTAACATTTACCAGTACTCGCGGCTCTTACAAATATATCACAAGTGCACTGTTCGGCCCGATTACTCTACCCAATCCCCCACACATTAAGACTCAAGACTGACCCTTTTCGTTCCCCAAATCAGACCACCAACATGACCGAGCTGAAGAAGTGCTGAGGCGCGTAAGGCGTCGGCTTATTTTTAACAAGTCGGCGCCGATGCGCGAGTCGGGGGGATAACTCGAGTTATCACTCCTGGCACCACCACCCTTCGTGGATGACAAATGACGGCCCAGGGCGAAGCGACGCGAATCGCGCGCTGGTGCCTGACTATTCACCCAAAACCAAAACCAAAGAAGAGTCAAATAAGCGACGCGGACGGTGTTTCCGATCGCGCGCGAGATTCGGCAGTTTCTGAAGAATGTATATCCTAATTTTCTTTTAACTAATGCTAATAACGTTCCTGCACTCTATCAGTCGATCGTCTGTCTACAAGTCATCCAGGACTACCAGACTACACGACTACGGCGCGCTCGTCTTTATTCGCTCATCACTTCACGTCCGCGCGCCGTTCGCGTCCGCCCGGTTTTGGAGCAACACGCGCCATCGTTTCCGTTGTCACACCGCGCCGGCACCCTTGAGCATCTTAACAACCGCCGCATGATTCCCTTGAGCGATGTTAAAGGCGGGTGTCGTTGATACCAACAGCGGCGTCGCGCCGTTATTCCCTGCCGCGTTGACGTCCGCGCCCGCTTTGATCAGCGCCCGTACCACTACCTCGTGGCCAAATTGAGCGGCCATGCACAGCGGCATCACGCCGTCATCCGTCGCCTTGTTGACGTCCGCGCCCGCCACAATGAGGACCCGCACTTCCGCCACGTGGCCGTTATGAGCGGCGACGAACAGCGGCGTCGCGCCCTTATCATTTGCCTTGTTGACGTCCGCGCCAGCCTCGATCAGTACCTGTACCACCGTCTCGTGGCCACAATAAGCGGCGATGTACAGCGGCGTCGCACCGTCATCCGTCGCCTTGTTGACGTCCGCGCCCGCATCGATCAGCGCCCGCACTACCCTCTCGTAGCCATGTTGAGCGGCAGTCCACAGCGGCGTCACGCCGTTATCCCTCGCCTTGTTGACGTCCGCGCCCGCCTCCATAAGCGTCCGCACCACCGTCTCGTGGCCATTTTGAGCGGCGTTGTAGAGCGGCGTCGAGCCGTCATCCGCTGCTTTGTTGATGTCCGCTCCCAACTCGATCAGCGCCCGCAATACCGCCTCGTGGCCAAATTGAGCGGCGATGTGTAGCTCCTGCTTGTCACACGGGCAGCCGTTCGCGCACGCCCACTGAAGCACCTCGAGGTGCCCTTCCCCCGCAGCGTTATGGCACGTCCCCTCGTCCCACGGGCAGCCGTTCGCGCGCAACCACTGCAGCACCTCGAGATGCCTGTTTAGCGCCGCCCCCGCGCACGTCCACTCGTCCCACGGGCAGCCGTTCGCTCGCGCCCACTGTACCACCTCGAGATGCGCACCACTTGCCGCCGCCTAACACGTCGACCTGTCCCACGGTGTGCCGTCCGCGCGCAACCCCTTCAACTTCTCGAGCTGTCCGCTCCTCGCCACTGCCTGGCAAAGGAATTCTCGACGCGACAGGTGACCTCACCGTTGCAGGCGCTTCAACGTGCTTAAACATCCGAGGTCCACGGCACGCTTTTCAGAAAGCTCCTTAAACCGAAGCCCCGTCGCCGCCACCGCGTCGCGCATCGCGCGGCTCACCGCTGGGAGCCGTGCGAGATCGGCGGGATCGTCGAAATTGTCAGATCTCAGAACGTGCGTGACTACGATGTCGTTGAGAAGGCCAGGGATAGCCTCGCCCGCGTTAGCATCGCGGCTGCGCTCGCGCTTTTCCTTTCGCGCGCGAGCTTTCTTACCGGACATCGCGTTGGAGGACAAAAGTGGATGGTTTCGCGTGCGCGTCGTGTGCGCGTCGTTGTGCGTCGAGGCTTCCGAGAGAAGAAGAGGTAACGAAAGGACGCGCAAAAAAAACGAGCTGGCCGAAAACGGACACGCAGGATTTTTAATCTGGGACGCGGCTCGCCTCTGCGCAGTCTGCACCACACCCCGGGACCTCGGTCTTCCACGACCTCGCGTGGCAAGACTCGGCGGATCGCGTCGGCGGGCAAACCGCGCCTTGTGCGAAACCCGAGGTGCTTCTCCTTCGTCCGTCCGTCCCTGTGGCTGGGTTGACCGAACGGGCGAGACAGAAAAGCAATCGTAGGCTGTTCGGCGCTCCAACAGATTGGTGGGTGTACGTACAAGACTACGCGGTAATCTGGCCGAGACAAGACAGACAAAG
>Ga0222710_1000099_pt1 | contig 37241 bp, 55 predicted proteins | sample AntAcemetage1696_FD_181143 | JGI IMG/M metagenome (GOLD analysis project Ga0222710, IMG submission 181143) | Saline water microbial communities from Ace Lake, Antarctica - #1696 | ecosystem: Environmental > Aquatic > Non-marine Saline and Alkaline > Saline | place: Antarctica: Ace Lake... | reverse complement strand
ACACAAAGTTGAAATGAACTTACTCTTACTTTCTCTCTGAAACATTCTATAAACTTTCTGAAGTATTTCAAAACAAACTTACTCTTACTATTCTTGACAAAGTTGAAATGAACTTACTTTTACTTTTCATATGAAACATTCTATGAACTTACTCTTACTATTCTTGACAAAGTTGAAATGAACTTACTCTTACTATTCTGAGATGAACTTACTTTTACTTTTCATATGAAACATTCTATGAACTTACTCTTACTATTCTTGACAAAGTTGAAATGAACTTACTTTTACTTTCTCTCTGAAACATTCTATAAACTTTACTTTTACTTTTCATATGAAACATTCTATGAACTTTCTGAAGTATTCTGAGATGAACTTACTCTTACTATTCTGAGATGAACTTACTCTTACTTTTCATATGAAACATTCTATAAACTTACTCTTACTATTCTGAGATGAACTTACTCTTACTTTTCATATGAAACATTCTATAAACTTACTCTTACTATTCTGAGATGAACTTACTTTTACTTTCTCTCTGAAACATTCTATAAACTTTACTCTTACTATTCTTGACGAAGTTGAAATGAACTTACTCTTACTTTTCACATGAAACATTCTATGAACTTTCTGAAGTATTCTGAGACGAACTCACTCTCACTCTCATGATATAACAATTCAATCTACACACACAAAACGACACTCGGGTAACGCCGGGTCCCACACGTCCCCGTGGGTGTCACACAAGGGACACGCGCCACGCGGCTCGCCAATGCCGTGCGTGTGCTCAGGCTGGATCTTCTTGGGCTTCTTGGGCTTCTTGGGGACCCGGGGAGGCCGCTCGGCCTTGGGGGGCCTCTCGCCGTGCATGCGACAATACCCCGACCCAGAAACCGACCTGTTCCTGCACGGCGTCCCCTTCCCGGTCACGCCCCCACATAAAGCCAGCGGAACCTCCCGAGGCTGTAGCGACTGCACGATCTCCCGCAAGGCCCGCAACTCTGCCAGTATCTGCTCCATCGCTCATGAAATGGGGTTCTGGAGACGGGACTTAGGGACGCCAATTACATTGTTATTAGGTGATACACCCCTGTGTATTACATAGTTCCGTCTCAACTGTACCCATATCCGTCTCAACTGTACCCGTATAAATGATCACATCCGAATCCCCATAACCCAATTCAGTATCTTCTGGTGGTTTTGTCAGTAATAGGAAGGCGCTACTGACAGATGAAGACATCGACATCAACATCATACCCACCAATAGTATGTCGGCCATTCTATACTATGTATTACCATTTTTATCGAAGCACGAAGTTCATGTACAATTTCGTCCATCGGTTCTGTAAAAAATGTATAGATAATCTATTATTCTGGCATCTTGCAACACGTGTATTTATACGCAACTCTGTCACCCTCAGTACCACGACGATCTAATGGATTACGAATAAGATTGAAGGATGTCATCGCCTCATCTTCCGCACACTTCACATCGTGACGATCCAAGTTATACGCGCTACCCTCACCATCCCCACTAAAGTCTGTTTGTAATTCACGACACTCACCTGTATGCTCCAACGTGGAACATTTATATTTATATTGTATCTGACTCGAATTTGGACTATGTAATTGGAAATTAGCAATGGGTGTGGTTTCACAATCAACTACGTGACGTTCCAGTGCCCGCGCATTAGTAAGACCATACACATAGGGAGATGTTTCCTGTGGGGTACCCGTACCACTGTTTACACCTTCCAAACAACCAACCTCATAATTGAATTTATTAAGAGTTCCATCATCACTCATCGTCCTCTGAAGCTTAAACCGATTCACCGCATCGTTACCACAATCCACATCCTGACGATCCAGGAAATTTACTTTACCCGCGCCATCTACGTCGGGATTTGTCACGTATTCTCGTACCGTATAACTACGACCGAATTCATTTTCGACCGTTCCCAAATCCGCCGAACTATCCGTTTCTGGAAGTACGACCGGATCGAGTTCCTTAGGTAAGCATACACCGTCTGATACTTTGTACGCCCCGTTACATGAATTAAGAGTACATTCCCCCTCTCCGTCAATCGTATAGTTCCCAAATTGATCCGAACCTTCACATAGATCGCCTTCTATAGGTCGTGTTAAAAACCAGCCTGACACACCCAATACAGATGAAAAACAACAACACACAAGTAGTAAAACTATCATAGAAGAATCTCCTCTCGCCATTGTGTCTTGTAGTATCTTAGATTTTTTTTTGTGACTAGTAAGAAGAACGATTTTCCAATAATTTCCTGAAACCTGCAACAGTTTCACTCATTATGATAGCATGTGATGCTTCTGTCTTTGCTTCTTCGATTTTTATGTTTATGTCCGCTAACTTCTTCTGGGATTCCATGAGCATTTCACTCTCTATCTCAGAAATCAAGTTATTCGCCCTCCCCAACTCGTCCATTTTTTTATTTATGAGTTCTTCAGTGACTTCCCTGGTACTTTTATATCTCTTTAATTCTTCATCCACTTCCCCCGTCATTACCAGAGCTTCCCTTTTCATGATAATGGCGTTATTCGTCTTTTCGGTCGCATCTTTCAACAACTGTTCGAGACCACGTTCGATAATATCCAACTTTTTAGTGTATTTATCGCTCATTATTCTAATAGTACCTAACAAATTATTCATCATCCATGTCCTGCTGCAATATACCATCATTCTCTAACTCGGTTACGAGTGCGGCGAGATCGGACGTCAATTGCTCTCGGGTGTATGTTTCGGTCTTTTTAAAGCGGTTAGTCGTAAATACACCAAGTAGGGCCATCACAATACCCAGAGTTATGTACATCAGAATTTGTCCGGTTTTTAACTTCATTATAATGAACGGACATTTTTTTTCGGTACTTACTGACCATTAGATACTTCTCGAATGTTCTCGGTTCGTATATATTCTCGATAGGACTGTTCATCAAAAAATCAATATCAATCCATGTCATTCGAAGTATAATATCAAGTTTTTCACATGAAATCTTAGGATACTTCAACATCATATATTCGTATCGATTCTGAACCACCTCCAAACATTGAAGAACTATGTCACCATAATCCTCCATGAGTTCATCGAATATGAGAGTCACCAAGTTCTTATAAGTCTCCTCCTGCTTTTCTCGATGCCACAGCTTCTTCGTCTTGGTGATACCCTTGAAACACATCGATGCTCTACACATTGGACACGTAGATTGACCCTTCTGAAACCAATTCTTCGTACATTGATTACAAAAGCTGTGACCGCATGTAAATTTACAACACGCCTCACGTTCGTAACAGACTGGACACTCCATGGACTCTACACTGACTTCTTTTGGTGGTAGTATAGGGGCAGCGGAGAGACTTGTATTTTTCTTTCTCCGCAACGAGGGCGAGGTATTCTAACATATTATTTATTACTCCATCGAAGATCACTTAGGTTTCGATCTTCAATCACATGTACAGGGCGTTTCAGTAGTACAATCGTTAATGTAACCAGACCGTTGTCATCATCATAATCTCGTGTAGGGATACCCCACATATATATTCGACTATCATTACAAAACTATTTTCTAAACACTCAACATGCTGTGGAAAAGCTCACAGAAGTTCTGGAGCTTAGGGATGATCATATCGTTCCATTTTTCATCGTTCTTCTCAATAAGATACCCTTTTCGCTCACCGTTATAGTCCTCCACTAAACGACAGTACCTAATATCCTTCAACATATGAAGGTAGGTTTGACACTGTACCTCCTCGTAGTCCCTCACACGGTTGAAGAGCGCCTTCGCTCGGTTCTTGATCTCCACGAGAGTTCGAGTTCCATCCTCATTCATCTGAAGCCTATCGATGCGACCCACTATCTGGTACAAGGTTCCCTCGATCGTACAAATATCGTGAGTATAAAATGTATCATCCTCGATGAGATTGGCCCGATCTGCATCCGCCGTCTTGTGTTCATTCCGGGTACCATGGTTGGTGTAGATGGTCTTACGGAGATGGTCTTTCGCCAAGACCATATCTTGTGGTTTGAGACCCGAGTGTTCGATTTCATGATACACCGCTCGAATCTTCTGTTCTACATCGGAACTCTTCTCCGACTTGAAGTTCTCAGCTTCTTCCAGAATCTTCTTCGTGGAGGTGTTCCACATCAAAATCTCCAGTGCTGCGTCCTCTTTGGTTTTTCCTTCGAATGTTTGGGGACTGTACTTCTTCCAAAGATCGGAAATGAGTTCAGGCTGTCTCTTGAATCCAACACCGATAGCACTCGCCACAGATGAAGCACCGATTATCACTTTTGGGACACCAATGGGCTTGAGTTCCCTGGTGTGTCCGATGACATACGGATAGACCCGCCCACACGCAATACAATCAGCCAAGGAATTGTGGGCATTCTCAAACTGCTCACCAAAGATTTCTTCGTAAAGGAGTCCCAATTTGATGGGCTTGAGGAACCGCTCTCGGTACAACTCAAGGGTACAACGAAATTGGAGATTGTCAATCAGGGAGAGGTCAATATTGTGACGCATCATCTCTGAACGAAGCACACTCACATCAAACTTTGCATTGTGCGCAACCATTATAGTTGTGCGAGGTCCAATAAAGGTCATAAAGTCTGTAAATACCTTGACGAATGAACGCCCCTTAGACTTGGCCATATCCTCTGTAATGCCATGGATGGCCACAGAACCTGGGCTGATTTCAAAACCATCTGGATACACCATCGCATCAAACGTATCTATAAGGCGACCACGCGACGAGAATCGAGCAGCTGAGAGGGACACTGCACGACATGTATCGTATTGTTTGAGGGTCTCGGGGGTTAGGGGTTTGCGACCCTTTGGGAGTCCCGATGTTTCGAAGTCGAACGCAATATAGTTTAGACACGTCATATTAATTTGAATTAAGCTTAAAACTTTATATCACTTAGGTAGTAAGACATGTGTTTTCCTTGGCCCCTTTTCGTGAAAAAGGTAATCCGTCGAAATTTTCACATACTTTACCCATGTTCATGTGACTTATGTGGTAAGAACTTCAATACTATGGAAGAACTTATCACACATATGGGATGTCATCAAACTGATGATATCAATCGTAGATTTATAAGAGGTTATGGAACGGTGAAATGTAATAAGTGTTGGAAATCTTTCGAGACAGTTATGGATATGTATGACCATCCATGTAATACTACGATTCCAGGTCTTTCACCGATAGCGAGTTCCGAGAGTCTTTCTTCCGTTGTGATTCATGAATAAATTTACACTCTGTCATACACTTACATTCACCAAGTAATGAATAAAATTGTGCTTTAGTAGGTGTATAGGTCTTTGTACATCATACGAATCATTCTATTTCTGTACACACTCATATATTTATAACAATATATTCTTCTAATCCTTCTCTCTCACACTCCAATTACCATTAAGTAAAGCTGTACGAGCTTCCCAATCCGTGACCCTGACAGTACGTGTTGGTGGTGTAATCAGAACACCTTTATTTACAACTCGACACTTATAGTGTCCAACCTCGCATGCATGATCGATTTCAAAGCGAGATGCGAATTGGATGTATGGGGAACGACCCATTTCAGCCTCTAGAAGAGTCTTGTATCTAAAAGCATCCTCGAAATCTAGAAAGGCTAGGATATGATTGATTGGTAAATCATCCTCATTTAATTCGCGGATAGAATAGATACCTTCATCAGCATTCGGTTGATGAAAAGTTAAGACATGTAAAAGGTCTGTACCACCAACTTCAGTCAAATCTTGAGTGTTCGTGTTGTTACTAGTGTAATAACTTTTACATACTTTAGAAATAGTATGCTTCTTGCTTACGCGGGGCACTTGAGGGGACTGACAACGAACAGCAAACATGTTTGGAATTGAATTAAAATGGTTCTACTTAGGTATGCCTCTCTGTAATCATGTATTCTGGATACATCTCACGCATCAGTCTTTTTTGTTGAAGATATACATTCCTTTTCTCGTTGGGAGACATAGCCTCAGTGACAAAATCGACAATTCTCTCATCATGTCTAACATCAACTTGAATCGTATATCCTGAAATCACATGTGGAAATAGAACAGTCTCTCTGAGAGCCATTGTTTGTATGTGATGCCCAAGGACAGCCAAACGACTTCTAACGACGGACATGGTCGTCGAATTCACCTATGATCCAAATGAGACTCAAGATAACTCTTGCGTTTGTGAAAGTCTCGTTAAGAGTGTTCATTAATATGATTTGTATATATGTTTGGATTTACTTAGGTTAAGCAAATGACTTGGTAGTTCCCTCCTCCTTTCGCTTCTCACGACACGCGTCGTTCTTCTCCTTCTTCTCAGCAGCCTTACCGGGGTTAGCCTTCGCCTTGTTCTCCTGCTTGATTTTCTTCTTCTCGGAATCAGTGAGCTTATCTTTTATAGTCTTGTCAATCGCCATTATATATGTATATCATTTTAAATCTATAAGCTATAACTTTGACCTTTTCGTTTTAGTGATGGTTGAAGCCTTTGAAATTTTGTTTTGGATGGTGTATCCAGTTAAGCCCTTGAATACTTCTTTGTTTCCATTTACAGCCGCCGCACGAGCTTTAGTTGTGGAGGGTCGCTTCAATGCATTACTATTATAGTATTTAAAGTTTTATATGATAATAGAATAAGAATGAAGATTGATGTCACCCGCGTTCAAAATGGGATATACGATGTATGTGTAATCAGGAATGACGAATATATAGGACCATGTATCGCACGGGGTCATGAATGGGACGCATGGATGCGTCGCGACGTTCGGATGTATCATACACCTGGAACAGATATACTGGACATTGGTGCGAACATAGGCTACAATACCCTACTGTTTTCAGATTATGGGCCGGTCATCTCATTTGAACCTCTTTACCATGAAATTGTAAATACGAATATTAAGAATAATACACTTAGATACCCGGTTCAAGTTGTTCCGTGTGCGCTCTCAGATGAACAGACCATAACTTCGATTCACATTCCCTCACATGGTCACGACTCGAATACACATATAAACTATGGCGGAACAAGTTTTCATCATACAGGTGAATGGAAAGGTGAAGGTGTCGACGTACGATGTGAAAGACTCGATGCTATTTATACGGGTACTCCATCGTTTATAAAAATTGATGTAGAGGGACATGAATTACAAGTACTAAAAGGTGCCCAGGAGATACTAAAAAAGCATACACCCGCCATCCTCATCGAAATTCATGATTTTTCGGAGGATACAGAAATTCATCAATTTATGGTTTCATTGGGGTATGGTACCCCTATAAGAAGGCCTGAGGCTATGTTCATGTACACATCCGCTTCGAGTAGCCAATGATCGCACACGTGATTCGCTTCCCCGCGTGTCCAGTCTTTAAACTGTCACTGTGACCACCGAGACCCAAATCATCTGGATCCTCGTGGATCACGAGGGATCTTCCGATGACATTCGCCTTCGTGCCCCGCAATTTGACAAGTGTGTTTTCCATTCCAAGTTTCGCAACACCTTTAGAATCGAAACGAATGTTTCCGAGATCACCGACGTGACGCTCTTTGGAACCCGGTCCTCCGTGCTTCTTACCGTATGGATTGAAGTGACCACACGCACCCATACAGTTATCACTCAGGTCTCCGGCTTCATGAATATGAATACCGTGTGTGCTATTTTTGTATTTATTTGACTTTAGGGTTCCTTTAATTACAACTTTGGTACCCTTCTCTTCTATTTCGATACTACCTTTGATATGCGGATGATTGAAAAGAGTTGTCGCTACAATCATTTACTATCCACTGGGAATTTATATCGGGCAAATCCCATCTTCTCCACCATATAATACATCTGATAGGCATCCACGACACTCTCACATCTATACTCTTCCGGCATACATTCTGGTATTCCCTCTTTTGAATAGAATCTTAACGACGTGCTGGTCACATGACATCTCCGCGATTTCATTGGGAATCAACGAAAGAAAGAAAATGTTCATTCTTGTAGTCGTTAGTATTGTATACACGAACTTCTACGTCTCCAAAAAAGACTGATCCGTCGGAAAGTTTCCAGATTTTTTCTTTTGTTTGTTCGTTACTGTGACGCGTCGCTTCCTTCAGGGTATAGAAGAAGCCACGATCGAGTATTTGATTAGCGAGGACAACGTTGGTCACAAACATAATAAGATACTTTATTACAAAGTATGTATTCTACTTAGGTTTCAGGATCCGAAACATATTCTTCTTCCACTACCTCTTCTGTATCCTCTTCGGGTTCTACATCGAGCTCACCCCCTTCTTCTGGAATTTCATCGGGTTCAGGTTCGGGTTCGGGTTCAGGTTCCTCTTCCACCTCTTCTTTCTTTTTCTTAATCTTAATCTTCTTGACAGGTTCCTTATCAAATATCTTCTGTAATATACCGGGAACTTTCGCAGCGTATATCACTTTCCTATCATATTTTTTTTTAATTCGTTCAAGAAAAGAATCACTAAACCCATGTGCCTTATATGCCTGTAGGATAATCTTGATTGGGGGCTGAACAGCACGACGATAATAGGTATCATACATTATAGCAATCGCACAATTGATTTTTATACGAATTGTACCATTTTTAAGTACCCGAAGATTTACCTGAACGCGATCACCATAGAGTATTTCTGGTTCTTTTGTGCGCCGAGGTTCTTGGTAAGGTGGTACTCGGGGTAAATTCGGTTCAATATACGGAATACCTAAACTACGGTGATTTTTCTTGAGTGCTACGATGTAATCACTCTCTTTGTATATAGGTCGTTTATGAAATACGAATTGTTCGACTGGTTTTTGAATGATAATATCATATAAAAATGCACCCACTTTAGGTTTGTCCCCCCGAATTGGCGGTGGGCACCTAACACGTTGCGATGGTCGTTTGAACATACTCATTTTGTTTTTCGGTGTGTGTCTCCTCTAACTTAGGTCTCGTAAAAAAATCTAATTCACATTGAATTAAATGTGCGGATTGTTGATTCTGGTGTGTATATAACGGACCCCAAATCTCGATAACTTTACGTTTCTTATCGTACCAGAGGTAATCAAGGCCAAGTTTCTGTGTAAGCCAGTAGAACCTTTTACCAGTTTTCCCGATGAACGCGAATACATGTTCTTCGTCATACATTGACACGTCCATTTGTGAGTAATGCGCGACCGGGGGGGTGTAAGGGGCCATCGTTTGTCTTTGCTAAACTATTCTCCTTTTGTTTAAGTTGGTTTCGTACGTGTTTTGATGAATATACTTGACCCTTGTTTTTTTTATCGTGTTTAGTCACACGTTTTTTTGGTTCTTTATACTCCATTGTATATTTTAGGTCTCATATTTTTAACTTAGGCCTCCTCTTCTTCATCAATGAGTGATTCGTCTTCACTTTCATCTTCATCAGATTCGGAACATTCGAAATCTTCATCGTCACTGTCGTCAAGCAGTACGTATCCTTGTGGGAATCTTGCGAATAGAGTAGTCTCTTCTAGACTCTCCACGTCATAAAACCCCGAAACAGACTCTTTCGACACTTCTTCATCCTCACACACGAAGTGATAATAATTATCTTTGGTTTTTTCGAGGAACTGTACAATATAGGAATCCCGATTCTCTATGATAGTTTGCGCAATCTGTGTCGTACCATCCTCGCATTGGACGTCGATAATCATGACTATATGATTTTGAATTTAAATCTTTAATAATAATAAATGGATAACCTGAAGGCGTGGGGTATTCATTATATATCAAATAGAGATGTGAGACCAAATGATGCTGTCATGTTTGATATAGACGATACTCTCATATTCACGAATGGTCGTGCTAATGTACCGATCGTGAATTTATTGAATGTGGCTAGAACTATGGGATACCGTATCGTGATCATCACCGCGAGACCGGGAGTAGAATACGTAATTCAATGGACGATTAAACAATTAAGAGAGTATGGTATTGGGTATGACTATTTGGGATTTACGAGCGCACAAACAAAACATATTATGAAAGAACAAGTACCTTACAATTTCATTCTATCTGTAGGTGATATGCCTACTGACCTCACCGGGTCACCTCACGCACTCAACATTTCCAATTTCGATCACAATTGAGACAACTCACAAATACCGTCATCGGTTCATCCGCTGATCTCGTCTGCATTTGGTAATAGGTTGTCTTCAACGACTTACAGCGCCCACATTTGAAAAATCCATCTTGGTTTTTTACCTCACGTTTTAGGTATTCCTTTCTTAAATCTTTATGAATTTTTGCCTCCATCTCTACAGCATATAACCCCTCGGGACATAATTGTTCGGGTCGCATTTCAATTATATCCTTTGTTTTAATTTTCTTTTCAAGAATTTTTTCTTTTAAAGATGGAGTATCATTTAAACTTTTCTGAAGTGATAAAAATTTATGTTTGTAAATGTTACTGTACTTATGATTATCCCACGCAGCCGCCTCACCTGTTTGTCGTGCTCGGTCAGTCGCATAATTTAGGATACATTTCTCGAGATTGATACATATCGTATTGTCTTCCGGAATCTCGAGAAGTGTGGCCAACCGCTCAATGACAAATTGTCGAGTCTTATTCTCCATTTTCTTACCTTCTATTCGGGTGAATTCTTTAATTACTTAGGGGAGTGGTAACCCTTCATATACATTTTTGATATTTGGACTGTCAAAGGCATCAGAGACTCGACGAGATGGGTTCGTGTCCACGAATCCATACCTGTAATCAGCACGACCGGTTTGGTAACCCTCTACGCGATATACCATCCACAGAGTGACGATCACTACAGCCGAAGCGAGCAAATACTTGTTGTTCATTTATAATTTATGAATATTATTTTGTGAGCAGACTCCAAGATGAACAAAGCAATACTCATACATGAGGCATTGGATGACATAATGGAGATAGATATAGACATTGTACCCCATAAGAATGAAATTTTCAAACTATTGAAGGGAAGACAAACATTCATCGGTCAGTGGCCTGAGATAGATGTAGTCATAATGAAAGCTGAAGATGGTAAAGTGAAGAACGAAAACACTTTACCACATCCATTTGATACGGAAGATGTATATGGAAAAATTCTACTCATGAGGATGGATGAACATTCCGAACCCCAGGACTTTACGTTGGAGGAATATAAATCATTTTACCTTCGGTACAAAGGCATCCTCGCTTAATACCGCATTGGCGTACTTCATACATAGTTGGAAATGGACTGAAGCAAAGTCCATCGGGTTTTCGATCGTGGGTTTTCCAGGGAGGGGGTTGTCATTCACCGTACTCATGATGTTTATACGATCACCACCTATAGACTTAGCCATAACACCCCCAATCTTCTTCAACCACATAACATGTTCTTCATTTTTACACTCGAAGCTTCTGACAAAATGTGCCATATATATTACTTGGGATTCTTTTCTATAAGTAGTCGCGCACTCGGGTCGGTGACAGTTGTCCATTTAGGACGCCATATTTCAGAAATGAGATGATCGTTATCCTTCCCGTACATTTTCCAGAATATGTTCCTGTACATGGCCTCTTCTTTGGTTAGAGGTGTATTGTACCCACGTGTTTTCGCCCGCGTCTCCCTGAAGAGTGTGTCATCCACTTCATTTTCGGCGTACCTTTTAATCTCATCCACCCAGTTCGTCCCAACCGCATCACTCATACCATCCTTCCGTCTCCATAGAATATCGTCGGGAAGGTATCCCTGGAATGCCTCTCTGAGAATTCTCTTTTCAATCTTATCAATTTTGTGTGTCTGATTAATCGTCATACACACATCGATAAAGTTTTTATCGAGAAATGGAACAATCAAATCGAGACCGTGTGCTCCGGCACATCTATCCGCCCGTAACCCATCGAACTGATGAATCAGACGAAGACGACGCATATTTTCACATGCGAATTCATCCACATTTGGTGCGTTATGGAAATAGAGGTATCCCCCTAAAATTTCGTCCGCACCTTCACCAGAAAATATGTACCGACACGATGTGCGCTGTTTGATGTATTTACAGAGAAGCCACATGGGCGTACTCGCTCGCACAGTCGTCGTATCGTATGACTCTAAAGAGTGAATTACGTCATTGATGTGTGCGATACCCTCCTGTACCGTGAATTTTACTTCCGTGTGATCCGTATTCAGATACTTTGCCACTTTACGAGCCGCGATGAGATCTGGACTTCCCTCAAGACCGATTGAGAATGTCTTAATTTTCCCAAGTTTATGCGTAGCGATCGACGCGATGAGACTACTGTCGAGACCACCAGAAAGAAGAAAACCTATATCACGCTCCGTGTTCCCGATACGCTCCTCCACTGAATGTTCTAAACTGTCCCGAATCTTCTTATGGTACCGAGTTTTGATATATTTATTGACATGCCAATATCCAGTATGGTAAGATATGAAATCGTTTATGTATGAGTCGTATAAGTGACCCGGGGGGAAGATATGGATCTCACTGTTCAGGAACAATAGTGCCTTGACTTCACTCGCAAACGCTATCGAGTTCTGGGCGTACCGCGTATAAAACATTGGTCGCACGCCAACTGGGTCACGTGCTGCCATGACTCGGTTACCATCGGTCCATACAAATGCGAAATCACCGTTGATATTTTCGAGTGTTTTCATGATACCATAATCTTTGATCATGGGGAGGAGGACTTCACAATCACTGTTACTTACTTCATCCCCTCTACGAAAGTCGTGATGGTTGTAAATCTCACCATTACAGATGAGCATTTCTTCGCCGCGTCTGAATGGCTGCATACCCGCCGGTGTTAGATCGTTGATGGCGAGTCGATAAAAGTCCATACGACACTTACCTGAAATTTTACTTCTATAATCATCCGGTCCTCGGTGAGAAAGGAGGTAAGAAGAAACTTCTACTTCATCACCGAAGAGGGCAAAGATGCCACACATTATTTGTACATGTTAATTTACTTTTAAGTTATATTCTCAATGTATATTAAAAAATGAGTGTGGTTATATTTTTCATCGTATTCATGATGATGATGGTGGGATTAGCCATTGCTGGATACTTCGCATATGACAAATACGTTAAAAAAGCTAAACCAGCTACGGGATCTCCAGGAGAACTCGTGATTACAGGGGAAGGTGCTACTATGTCTAACACGGAGAAATATATGCTAATGCCTGACGTATCTCGATGCTATAGAGAAAGTGGAGAGATGGAGGATTATTGCTCCGCGTATGATAAGAATGAGAATAACGGATTTGCGTATGTATATGACTTAACTTTAGGGGATAGTCGAGGATATAACAGTTGTCCAGGAGGTGGACATGACTGTTGGTACATTGAAAAATACGACAATGAAGGTACCATGATTGATGTAGTTAACAAAAATGGTGAATCCATGTTAAATAAGATCGCCGACGATGTTTGGAATGACAAGTGGGATATGGAAAATACCAGACTTGCACGAGAAGCAGGCAAGATATTCGAATTTAAGGATGGAAAACTAGTAGCTAAAAAGAAGTGGGGTGGAGGACCTGGGGGACCAGCCTTCGAAGTTGGAGACGTTATAAAACCAACCGATTTTCCATCAAGTATGTATTTCGTAGGACTTTTCATCGCTATGAAAATGGCAAACGTTGAAAAACCTAATAAAATTACCGTGAATATCAAAAACGCGAAAGTTGTATTTGATAAGATAAAGATCGCTCGTGGGGAATCCGTGGCTGTGCCATCACCGAGTGAGCCACCCGTGAGGGAGCCACCCGCGATATCAGAGGCTGAACCGGAGACTGTGCTATCAGAGGTGGAAAAGGCTGCGCGAGATGCCGCGGTTCGGGCGGGAAATACAGTTTAATTTACTTTTAAGCTAAATTCGAGAATGTCTCTATAGGACTTATCATCGACGACCGCATCCATCTCCTGACCAGACATCGAGATAGATTCGGTACTTCCAAGGTCTTCCGTCTCAAAGTGTAATATACAATAGAACGATGAATTCGTCCGACTCGCGATTCTATCGATCGTACCTAAATCGTAGGTCTCGATATCGATGTACCGTTTTATCTGCTCGGGGGTTCGTATTTTTACATTGGACTTACTTTCGAATTTCTGTTTCCCTTTGGACATGTCGAAGCACGGCCACACCCCATGCCTCGATCTAAATGATGATACATAGTCTACACAGTCTCGAGCCTTTCCCTTGTCGGAAAAACAGATGAACCTCGACTTCTGTGATGGGTCCACTAAACTCAAGTAGGTTCCGTTCACGTTTAATTTTACAAAGTGGAACTCCATTTACTTATATTAAGGAAAAAACTTTAAATAGTATATATATGAACTTCCCAAAGACCCCTGGTCAATGTAAATATATGCTCGCCCTCAGGTCTCCTAAACCTATTGTGGTGGGAACTGGACCGGCGGGCTCGGGAAAAACAATGTTGGCGTGTCAGATTGCTCTCGAACACGTACAAAAACAACAACGTCCTAAGATTGTTCTAACTCGACCTATTGTCGCTGCCGATGAGGATATGGGATACCTCCCGGGAGACATGGATCAGAAGATGGAACCATGGATAAAACCAATGTTTGATATTTTTGAGCAGTACTTTTCGTATAATCAGATCGAACGACTCGTTAAAATAGAACCACTTGGATATATGAGGGGTCGAACATTCACTGATACACTTATAATCGCCGATGAGATGCAAAACGCCACCCCTAATCAAATGAAGATGCTCTTGACCCGAGTCGGCGAGGGTACAAAACTCATCGTGACTGGTGACTTGGAACAATCAGATCTTGGACCTGAAAACGGTCTCGCGGATCTCATCTATAACATGCAGTGTCAAGATCTTGAGTATATCGTACATGTAGAAATGGAAGATGAAGATATCGTTCGACACCCAGCAGTTAAAGAAGTGCTCAGTATCTTGAACAAATGAGAGTCATCCTCGCTCTTCCCGGGCGTACATTCTCTGGAACGTTCCTCATGAACTGGTCACAGACCCTGATGACTCTCACAAAGAAGGGGTACGATTTCGTCGTGACCAATGAGTTCTCAAGTTTTGTTCCCTTTTCACGAATGAAGACGCTCGGTCTTGACGTTTTGAGAGGTGCCGACCAAAAACCATTCGGTGGTGAAGTTGAATATGATGTATGGCTCACCATCGATTCTGATATTGTCTTTACACCCGAACAAGTCATAGAACTTCTCGAAGATACCAAGACATACCCAGTCGTTTCAGGTTTATATCGAATGCAGGATATGAAACATTATGCGTGTGTGAAAGACTGGGACTTGGAGTGTTTCAAAAAAACTGGTTCGTTCCAATTCATGAAGGTTGGGGAACCCGAGAAAGAAGAAAAATATATTCCAGTGGCATATAATGGTATGGGTTTCTTCGCGTGTCGCAAAGAAGTCTTGGAGAAGATGACGTATCCATACTTTAGCCACCCTCTCATCGAGATTGAAGCTGAAGATGGGAAACTCTTACGGGATATGTGTTCCGAAGATGTCGCATTTTGTAAGAATATCAATGCTGCTGGTTTTGATGTAATCGTGAATACGACCCTCCGTGTCGGGCACGAGAAAACTCTCGTAATCTAATTCTCTGAATATCATTATTGGTGTGTCTAAGATTCGTTTCTGTGCGAGCCATCCGTTCATCCATTATTTTCTTTTCCTTTCTTGTTTTTTCATACCAATCTATCATCTCATAGATTTCCTGATCGATTTTAACGTATCGCTCGGCAAGTTTATAATCTGTAGGAAGTTCCTGAAGATCGGCGGCGATCTCATCCGATCGAACGATGAGGTCTTGACACGCATCTTTGAACTCTTCCATGTTATTCATGGATAAGATTATTTAAAATTCTTAAAGCCTCTTTAGTGTCGATTTCCCACCAAGTTCCATGAAACACTTTTTGTAAAAAATGTGGAACATTTGTATGGTCTATGGAAATTTCTTTCGATGGTAATACGATCCACGAATCATCTCTGAGTGTAGAGAGGACACCCCCATCATGAGATATGACAGGCTTTCCAAAATACTTTGCTTCGAGCATTGGTAGACCCACACCCTCACCACGTGTAAACGAAATGACATAATCACATATGTTATAGAGACCCGCCATCTCATCGTGACTCATACGTTTTGTGATGTACTTTATGTTTTTGGATTCGGGTAAGTTATCAAGTTTGTTTGTTTTGACAATGAGCTTGTGTTCACTTCCTTCAAGAAGGTCCTTGAAAGTTTCGGAAAGTTTCATGAGATTTTTGCGAATATCGTTTGTCCCAATGTAGAGGAAAACTTTTTTATTCTTTTGTTCACTCTTCTTGATAACTCGTGATTTTGTTTGAATAAGCGGTGAAGTGTACCAATTAAGAGCTTCACACTTCACACCATGACGAATCAAGATGTTCTTAAGATAGTCATAAGGAACAATAACTTTGTCAAACAATTTCATGTTCTCGATGATATCTGGGTGAACATCACTCGTTTCAAACATTGTGAAGAGTTGTTTTCGCTTTTCAGGTAGTTCTTCGATCCACTTTGGCCACATGGGATACGTCTCGATGAGTTCTGATATAGTAATCAAGTCTGGTGTATTGTCATCATAAAGACCAAGATCTTGTTTTAGGAAGAAACGACCAACAATCTTACCAAACTTCATTTAATTGAATAATCATTTTTCTTTTAAGTCATGGGAATGCCAGGTAATTATCCCAATCCAACAATCTTCTACATCTATATCGAATACTCCGTTGGAAGTTTTAATCATTTATGATAAACTGAATCACATCAATAAGTCGTATAGCCCACCCTTCGGTGTTTTGAAATCCCCATCTTTAGTCCAGCGACTTTCCTGTTTCTCGATGGATTTGATGTGCCAGAGAGCAAGTTTTGGATCGGCTTGTAACCCGACAACCTTATCCGTCCCTGTAAGTTTCGTATGCAGTTCATTCGTCCATTTGATGTGATCACATTTCTTATAGATCCGTGTCTGATAATCTGGCCAATTGATGAACCCGACCTCATTCACTTTGAATTTTGATTGTTCTATAAATTCTTGTGTAGCACCCGGGTGGATGTTAATTCGGGGTATCGCGATGATTTCCGCACCAGACTCCTCAATAATCTTTTTTACCGATTTTATGAGCGTTTCTTGTGGCATTTCATCCGCATCTACACCGAATATATACTCTCCAGTTGCCTTTTCGATATGAAATTGTGCGTTGGTATGAAATTCATCGAATGGGCGCTTGAATATATTGATACGATCCTTAAAAGTATCCAGAACGCTTTCAACTTTATCAGTCACATTGTTTGAATCTGCGACGACATTGATTTCATCTTCTTCATCGATTGTTTTACTCAAAAAGCTAAGAAGGGAGTAAAGTTCCCTTGATTCATTACACACTTGGATGGTATAAGTAAGCTTCATTCTACTGATTTAAAGATGGTACCCTTTAACGTAGTAAATGAAAGTATCAGACTTCATCACAAACTTCCTGGTCGAGAAGAATGTGACGAAATGTTTTTCAGTGACTGGTGGTTTCGCGATGCATTTCAACGATTCTTTTGGTCAGAAAATGGATGTTACTTATACCCATGGAGAACAACCCGCGGGGTACGCAGCCCTCGGATGGTCATCCTATGAACACAATCCAAGTGTGTGTTGTGTAACATCTGGATGTGGTGCGACGAACGCTGTAACTCCATGTCTCATCGCGTACCAAGATAGCGTTCCAGTCTTTTTCATCAGTGGTCAAGTACATCGAGATGATAACATTCGTTCAAGGGGTGGTAAAATTAGGGGCTACTTTGGCTCAGATTGCGACATCATAGAGTCGGTCAAAGGTATGACGAAGTGTGCCATCGAACTCATCGACCCATCTCAAACACTTACGGTACTCCAAGAGTGTTACTATAATCTGACAAATGGTCGTTTGGGTCCCGTATGGCTTTCTGTACCGGTTGATGTTCAGTCGATGGAAGTTCCAGAGACACCCGAAGAATGGAAGGTTCCACAAGAAGTCTCGATGACTTCGCTCCCACAAGAGTTCCTAGATGTTTGGTCGGTGGCAGAAAGACCGATCATTTTAGCAGGTAATGGTATCCACCTCTCGAAGACGAAAGAAAAATTCAGAACCTTCATCGACAAACATACCATTCCGTATGTCGTGAGTTTTTTTGGGAGTGACCTCGGTGATGACTATACAGGTAAAACAGGACTCATTGGAAATAGGGCGGGAAATTTTGCCATCCAAAACGCAGACCTTGTATTATGTTTAGGTTCCAGAATGTGTAAGAGTATCACTGGGTACAAGAGGGATCTTTTCGCGAGAGAAGCCAAAGTCGTTTATCTTGACATAGATGAAAGTGAATTTATTGAAGATAAGAAACTTGATATCAAACTTCAAATGAATCTTAAAACTTTTTTTGATTTGGAATTACCTACATTAAAAATGAATACTACTTGGATTCAAAAGAATAAGGAGTGGAAAGAGTTATGGTCTGAAGAGATGCCCGAAAAAAATGGGGAACTCGTGTGTCCATACAGACACTTGAATACATTTTTCAAAGAAAAGGATGGGAACTCCATCGTTACCATGTCCTCCGGTTCAATCTATTGTGTAGGTTGGCACATGTACCGCTACAAAGTTGGTGATCGGTTCATCACGAGTGGTCATGGTGATATGGGCTACGAAATTGCGAGTGCGATGGGTGCGTCATTTCATGGTAAGAGAACATGGGTGATCGTCGGTGATGGGTCGTTTCAGTATAATATCCAGGATTTACAAACCCTGAAACATTCCAAGTTACCCGTGACCATTCTTGTATTCAATAACGGTGGATACGGCGCAATAAAAATTACACAAGATGCGGTTTTTAAACGAGAATACGGTACGAGTAGTTCGAGTGACCTTACATTCTGTAACATCGAGAAGGTTACGAAAGCATATGACATTCCATATTACAAGGTGGAGCGCGATGATGACATTGGATATCTCGAGCACTCTAAAGGACCCATGGTCGTTGAAATTGTATGTAACACTCAAGGTAGGTATCCACGTCTTTCCAATAAACCTCAATCAGATGGAACATTTAAAAACATGCCATACGAGGAAATGGCACCATTCCTGGATGATGAAACTCTGGAAAAGCATATGTTTGTTACCAGGATTTAAAGAGTTGAATCCTGTATGATATATGACTTTCGTGGACAGGGAAAACGAACCAGCCAACGTAGATTACGAAGCCGAAGAACAGTTTTTGGTTCGAAAATACATACCAAGGGATGCGAGTGTATTGGAACTCGGTGCACGATATGGAACTGTTTCTTGTGTCATTTCAGAAGTCCTCGAGGACCCAACGCGACACGTCGCAGTTGAACCCGATCATTCAGTAATTGAAGCTCTTACAAAAAATCGAGATACCAATGGTGGTAAATTTCATATTTTTGAAGGGGTCGTTTCTAATAAGGGGTATGAGCTGGCTTTTATTGACCCCAAATTTGACCTACACGAATATGGAACATATACAAAGGAATCCGACACACCAACCATTAAGAATGTATCACTCGAAAAACTTTCTGATATGTACAATTTAAAATTTGATTGTGTAGTCGCAGACTGCGAAGGTTTCTTCTGTGACTTTATCGAAGAGAACCCAGAAGCGATAAAAAATATGCGAGTCATCATCTACGAACAAGATGGAATTCCATGGCCAGAGTACGCAAAGAAGTACGAAACGGTAGATGAAACATTAACCTCTTATGGTTTTAAACGAATACACACGATACCTCACCCAAAATATGAAAATAATCCACACTTTCACAATGTATGGGTTAAAGAGTTGAACAAATAAATTTACAATGAAGTTTATAACGTATTGTAGATCCTGTAGTTCTAATACATGTACTACAAGACCTGCCATTTTAGCACCCTTTATAGTCGATCGACTATTTGACATGAAACCAAAAACCACAACAAGTCTATATGGAATACCAAATCAAGTCAATTATTTTCCATGTAAAACGTTGGAGTGTGAGAATTGTGGGTTTGTAGGTGTGAATATTTTGTTTGATGAGGATGAAATGTCTAAATTGTATTACGGATACAGGGATGAAACGTATAATACTTTAAGACTGTCATACGAACCGACGTATAAGAACCACGTGTTTAATGAACGTCACGTCTATGTAGATGAAGTTTCACAAACGTTTATCGAACAGAACGTATCAAATGTCGAAACCCTCATAGATTTTGGTGGCTACGACGGTCTCAATACACCCAAAATAGGTTCTCAGAGGTATGTCTATGATATATGTGATGTCAAGTCAGAAGTTCCGATTACGGATACACTTTTCAACTGCGATCTTATAACATGTATGCATGTTCTAGAACACGTTCCAGATCCAAACGTGATTATCAACGAAATTAAGGGATCCGCAAAGTATTATTATTTTGAAGTACCGAAAGAGGGTAGTAAGGAGTTTTGGCACGAACATATCAATTGTTTTACGATGGATAGTTTTTCCCATTTACTCTCGAGATACTTTAGAATAATAGCAAAGAAGGAAGACAAATTTTTACATGTATTGTGTGAGGACATCAGATGAATAGAAATGATGTTTTTCGTGTTGTACAATCTTATTAAATACCTCATATACATTTTCGATAGACACATTATCATGTTTCTCAATTACTTCAATCGCGTAATTGACATGCATCGACATCATACCAGAAAGAAGGTAAGGAATACCCGACTTTTTATACGACTCTACCCATTTGTCGGCATAAATGAGGGACGGAAGAAGTTTGTAAGCACCCTTATTTTCCATGTGGGCGAGAACGTATTCTGATATCGCATTTCCGGAACCACGACCAAAACCACCGAATGTAACATCTACAATATCCGCACCATTATATAGTGCGTCGATCGCCTTTACCGACGCATTCTTGAGGTTATCGTGTGCGTGGAATCCGACTGACCCATTGAAATATTTCCTCACGGTATCAATAATGGAACGCATCTTATAGATACCAAGAGTACCGTACGTATCCGCGAGGTAGAAGTACTCAATTGGGGCATCATTGATAATTTCACACGTTTGTTGAATCTGTTCATCACTCATTTTATCGACACGTCCAATATTTATACTGACTTCGTAGCCAAGTTCTTTCAGTTTTTTACACATCTCAACTGTATCAATGATAAGTTCAGTATCTAACTTGGAATCATCCTTGTCTTTACAGTGGTACGCAATCAATACTCTGACCATAGAAATTAGGGATTCCGATTTGGGTACAAAGTCATCGATCGTGAAAGTTCCCATCTGCGCCATGAGAGCCAGCTTACACTCCGGTACGACTATATCACCGAACGTTTCATTTACTAATGTTTCTGGTGTATAAAACCATGGACCATTTATATGATCCTTTCGTCTGAATCCCAATTCGCAATACTCGATACCACACGCCTTTACAGCGTTGTAACACTCTCGAGCATGCTCCTTTGTGAAGTACCAATTATTTACATATCCACCATCTCTCATAGAACAGTCGAACAACTTCATTTGGTTGATGTCTCACCTATCCTTTATATAACTCTCCCCGTATTCTGTTGTATCTAAAATCTCATACGTCGCACCAAACTTTTCTGCCCACTGAGAAAGTAAGAGTTTCTTAGGATACACTAAATTACAAAATGTAGGCATTGGACATTTAGAGACTACGTATTCTGTAACGACAGCCTTAACATCTTCTACATCCATGAAGTCAAAATAGCGATCCTTTTCGATTAGTACGTGTCCATCGCGCTTACATACTGCACTAAACCGCGTTGGAAGTTCTCCCGGTCCATAACATCCCCATATACGGAGTGAATATACATTTGGTAACGTATCTATGCGATGATCGATGAGCCACTTAGACATTCCGTATGGATCTGGGGGTGGATTTCCACGGAGGGCCGCACCACTCGAAAAATAAAGTATTTTCCCCTTGAATGCGGACACAACATTCTCAAACATCAAAAGATTTTTATAAAACACTTCACCTGTGTCCTCCATTAAACGACTACCTCCTACGACCCCGCAGTGTACGACCGTATCATACACATGTTCCTTGAAATATAGTTTAACAGCTTCGGGGTCTGTCAGGTCTAGGTCTTGTCTCGTGACACCAGTCCAGTCTGTATCACGAAGTACATTCTTACCAATAAACCCACCGGCACCTAAGACACACACTCTTCGCATTTATTTAGAGACGACGCACAACTTTAAATTAATATGTTATTTCTCATCGATCTTGATGGAACACTTCTCGATACCGATCATTTACATTATCAGGCGTGGGCTAATGTATTGAACAGTAGTTGTGACCACATTGAACATATTGTCACGACCCATGGAATCAATTATATACTCGAAGACTTTCCAGATCCCGCATACATGCGAAGACGGAAGATTCGAGAAATGTTACATTTTGAAAATATTAAGCTCATGAAACACGCAGATAGTTTCATCAATTTTATTTTGGAAAATGATATAGAGCATGTTGTTGTGACAAATACTGATCGAAAGGTTGTCGAACATTTTAAGCGACAAGTTCCGATCCTCAATAAATTGAAAAAGTGGATTGTTCGCGAAGACTATGAAAACCCAAAACCCGACCCAGAATGTTATCGTCTAGCACTGGGCGACCGTGATGACATCGTATTTGGTTTTGAAAATTCGAAGGAAGGTCTTGAAGCGCTCTCGAAAGTTACGAGTAATATATTCCACATTCATCCTAAAACTGATTACTTAAAAGTTATAGAACAACTTAAAATACAATGCCCAAAAAGGTTTGGTATGCCCCTAACAAATTTGAATCCTATGGAGAGGAAGAGATTAAGGCGGTTGAGAATTGCCTTCGCGATGGCTGGCTCGCTGGCTTTGGTGACCGCACGGTGGAGTTTGAGGAAAGAGTAGCGGAACTCTTCGGTAAGCAACACGGTCTTTTTGTAAATTCAGGAAGTAGTGCGATCCTCCTCGGTCTATGTGCCCTAGATCTTCCCAAGGGGACTGAAGTCGTGACACCTGCGTGCGGATTCGCCACGACTGTCGCCCCTCTCATGCAACTCGGTCTCAAACCGGTGTTCTGTGATGTTGGTATAGATTCGTACGTCCCGACCGTTGATGACCTCAAGAAGGTTGTCACACCGGAAACGAAGTGTCTCCTTCTCCCTAATCTCATCGGTAACGTTCCCGACTGGGAGGCCATTCGTGAAGCGTTTCCCGATCTCATTCTCTTTGAAGATTCCGCCGATACCATCACTAAGACCGAATGTACGGACATCAGTACCACGAGTTTCTATGCGAGTCATGTCATCACTGCCGGTGGAGTCGGTGGTATGGTCATGTTTAATGCCGATGAACATCTCAAGAGAGCCCTCATGTTCCGTGATTGGGGACGTATCGGAGACAATATCGAAGAACCCAGTGAGCGTTTTAACCACTCAGTCGATGGTATTCCGTATGACTGGAAGTTCCTTTACGGTGTCGCAGGATACCATATGAAAGCTTGTGAGATGAATGCCGCATTTGGTCTCGTACAACTCGATAAATTAGATGGGTTTTTACGTACGAGGCGTCAAAACGTCGAGAGGTACCTCGAGAATCTCAAGGACACTCCGTACTATACACTCCCCGATGATTCCATGACTCCCAACTGGCTCGCCATTCCTCTTCAGTGTCCGGACCGTCTCGAACTCTTAAAGTTTCTCGAAAAGAACGATGTTCAGACACGTGTCACGTTCGCAGGGAACATTACCCGACACCCTGCTTTTAGAGAGTACCTCGATGTGTTTGAAAATGCTGACCGTATTATGAAGGATGGATTCCTACTTGGTGCACACCACGGTATGACGATAGATGATGTGGACCGTGTGTGTGAATTGCTTAAAAAATTTGCCAAATATAAACTAAAAGGAAGATGTTGTCTAATGTGATGGTCACCGGTGGTTGTGGCTTCATCGCATCTAATTTCCTAAACATCATGAAGAAGAGATATCCCGAAACACATTTTGTAAATATCGATAAACTCGATTATTGCTCAAATGTCGAAAACGTCGAACCCGGTGTCGCCACCCTTATAAAGGGTAATGTCGGAAACGCCGAACTCATCGAAAATGCTATTAAAATGTATAAATTTGATGCGGTGTTCCACTTTGCGGCTCAAAGTCATGTCGATAATTCATTCGAAAATGCCCTCTCCTTCACGATGGATAATACACATGCGACACATGTGCTGATCGAAGCGTGTCGCCACTTTCTCCCAAATGTAGAATTCGTTCATTTTAGTACGGATGAGGTCTATGGCGAATCCAAAACGGATGTCCCATTTACAGAAGATGAGGGTGTCCTTCGCCCCACGAACCCCTATTCTGCCTCCAAAGCCGCCGCTGAAATGATTGTTCGATCATACGTTGAATCATTCGGTATGAATATCAAGGTCATTCGGTGTAACAACGTCTATGGACCCAAACAGTACCCCGAAAAACTCATTCCAAAGTTCAAGAGACTTTTAAAGGATGGTAAGAAATGTACCATCCACGGTCAAAATTGTGCGAACGTAAAGCGCGCATTCATGCATGTAGAGGATGTCGTGGATGCCGTCGAAACTGTATGGAAAAAGGGTATCCCGGGAGAAGTCTATAACATCGCATCTGATGACGAACTCAGTGTCATGGAAGTGACGAAACTCATCATCGAAATATTATTGGATACAACTGATTATGACAAATGGATCACGTATGTAGAGGACCGCCCGTTCAATGATAAGAGATACTATATCTGTGCCAATAAACTGAAGTTACTAGGATGGTACCAAAAAAAGACCAGGAAAGATCTCATACATTTTCTCAAGGTATAATAAATGAATAACACCGCGAGTACGACCAACAATCTGGTGAATAAGACCAATGGAGTTGGTAAGAAAATATCTCAAATTGGTAACACTCGTGAAACCCTCGACATATCCTGGAACACCATCGGTATCATTACCCTCCTCGGTGTCATGTACATGGTCGCGGCATCGATCGGTATCAATGTCTTCTCTAAGTGTGAGAAGTTTAAGGGTAAGAAGATGCAAGAGAACCTCAACAAGATTCTCGTCGCCACTTTAGGTATCGCACTCGCCATTCCATTCACCCTCGCCATGACCAAAATGTTCAGTAACGAGATGCCCGTTTTCGTGCTCATCTATGCTATCATGGGTATCATTGGTAGCTCTATAGCCCTCAACTGGACCGTGAATTGTGATGGTACTAAAAAGGAATCTACCACCACCATCGGTGTGAGTCTCGCATCCTTCATCGCCATGCTGCTATTCGGTGTATATTTAATCGCTCCCATGGGTAAGGGTAACGTCGAATGAAACCGATTGTTCTAAATGTATATATTCTCATGATGTTCTTGGCCTACGTGATGCGTAGAGCAGGGACATTTTCGATGGAAGAAAAGGTTAAAATGATCGAATTTATAGGTTACATGGCACTCAACCCGAACAATGCAAACCTACCAATTTTATCGGTACTGAAGTTCTCGGCTGTGAAGAGAGACGCGAGTGCTACTGTCGTCACAACACCAGTCGCTGCGACGGCATACACAGGATCCTCAATCTGCTGAATGACATTTTCACCCGTCATCATCCAGTTTAGAGAACACCCTGCATAGCGCCACGAGTAGAGCGCTTAGTATTAAACTTAGTTTCGTAACGCTTGTAGTAGGAAGGCTTTACAGGGGTACCGATTTACTTGGTATCTTTCTCCTTAAGTAAGATCCGGTTGAGAATATATAGTTGAACTATAATACTCGATGACGTGTAAAGTGTTGTCATGTTGAGTCCATATTTCCGGTACTGATACACGAACCATAAACAACTCGTGGTTATACCCACGAGTACGAGGTTTTTCGTATTTATATCAATATCATCTATTCGACGCACCTGGTCGTACATTTGAATAAGACCCAGACCCATCGCGAGACTGGATATAATCTCGTCCATTTATAATATATACAGAATATAAATGGACGTACTCTTACAAAAATTTGCCGGTAAGATTGATGCCCGCAGTCTCGTAAAGACGATCGAAGAACTCAAGACCGAATACATCAACGACGGTCTCACGAAGGAGGACATCCCCCCAATCCTGGGTCGTCTCATGATGGAATCGCAGAAGTTCAAGAAACTCCCTGGTCCTCAGAAGAAGAAATTGGTCATCGGGGTACTGTTCCACCTGATTGAACAGATCGACGAAGGTGAAAAGGATTCAGAATTCGAGATTGTTCTCAAATCCATCGTACCCCCAATGGTGGATAGTTTTGCCACGATGCTCAAAACCAAAAAAATGTGCCTTTCATGCTTCGCTTAAGGTTTTACACTGTATGTAACGTAGAATGAGATTTCCTTCACTGGAGGTTATGGTTCAGTATGGAATCTATACGGTAAAAGAACTCGAACGATTCGCAAAGGGACTCACCCCAAAACGAAATATTAACGTCCTAAGTGAATGTACAATTTGTGATTTCGTATACGATGGAAAGTGTTGTTCAAATTGCTACCCATGAAATACTGCACGGTAACAAGTTATATGTCTCGGGGACCTGTTACCGTTAGCAATAATCATATGTGCGCCGAGCGGCAACTCATACGGCAGTTGTATAGAACATGTTTACAAAAGGGGTACAAACCCCATCAATTTACCGAATGGTTACACAGGAAACACGGAAAAATGGTGATAGAGCGCAAAACTATACATGGAGACGCTATATCCTTACCATGTGTCTTATGTAGAAAAGTCATAGAGAGGTTCAACATATGTTGGGCCGCACACGATGGCAAAGAGTGGGTACATAGTAAAAAATCAGACCATGTTCCCCGATCATTACCAACTACTAAACAGAAGAGAAATTTAGGGTTTGGATGTAATGACCAAACCTAATGCTGACTCCAAGTTGTTGTGACTTCGTTGGAGTGGTTTAGTTCTTTTTAGTTTTAGTGCGTTGTTACCTGTATTCGCATTCTTTATTTCATCCATCCTCTTCGTGTTTGAAACAAAGGGTATGCTATTATCGACGTACGGCTCGCTCGTAACTTCTTTCGGTATATTTGTATCGAGTGTATGATTTGCTCGAAACGCATCAATCGTGAGATCACCGCCAAACTCTCGCAACTTAAATCGATTCGGCGCAGGTTTCACGGGACCAATCTGATTAAACATCTTTTTACGCAACATAACTATGTTCCCGCATATCATACCACCCTTCGTTAAGCCGTATTTTTCTATGGCATACGTTTTCATACAACTCCAGGAACAAAAATGACCCGATGTAAAAAATTTATTCCGTCTATCGTCGTATTTAAACGGCATGCTTAAAGGGGTTGAATCAAAATCGTGACAACACCACCAACACCACATAAAGATGTTAATTATTTTTTCTTTAATTAGTATAAGGTGGTATGTCAGCAGGACAGCCAATTATCGTGATGGCACCTCAGAGTAGTGGTAAAGGTGCTGCGGTATTGTTATTATTTGGTATGTTTTTCATTCTCATGATGATCATCATTTTGTTTTGGGTCATTTATAAACAACAACAACAAAAACGGGGAAGTGGCGGACAAGCCAAAACGCGGGTGAAAGATACATCCATTCAGGAAAGCAGGGATAAGGTTCGTGGGGCAGCCGAGAGTGTCGGAATAGATCCAGATGAAATGCAATCTGAACTCGACGAACAGATAGCAGATCAGGTCGAACGGTCGTGTATGGTAAATCCTCTAAGAAATGGGGAATGTGGGCCAAAATATAGTTTAGAGGGTGGATGTTGTTACCCGGATGTGTCTGCTGCACCGAATCCCAACCTCGCTAAAATTGCTATGGTGAAAGATTTAACCATCGCAATCGGTGGTGGTCTAATGCTGGATGTATTAATAAACGCAGGTGTGAAAAAAGGTGTTCTCGCGGCGAAGGGTTCAAAAGCCGCGGCGACAACCGCCAAGGCTGCCAAGGCTGGGAGAATGGCCGCTACATCAATTAAAGTTGCCGCTACCGCCGGGAAAGGTGCGGCCGCAGTGGGTAAGTATGCGATGGCCGCAGCGGGAGGACCCGTTGGTTTAGCCGTCGCAGTCGTCATGGTCATCTTTGATGTCATCTCGATCATATTGGACGCGGTAGATCAAGGTGGATATGATTCATACACGGCGAACTCACTTTTACAGCGAATGAAGAATGTAATCGATTATGAAACAGCGAAGGCTTTAGAACAGGCAGGTATCGCCATGCCTTTACTTTTCCCTATAGCTGTTGCGTATCCAGAAGAATTTCAGGTTGCCTTAGATTACGCGAATGCGCAAATAGCCGATCAACATTTAATGACAGAATTGGAAAAGGATGATGCACTTCTCACGATTGTCGCCCAATACGCCGGCGCAGCCAATGAGGATCCAGATGTACCACCACCCGAAGAATTCATACAATTTATTGGTAATCTCAGTCTCGTATTCCACGTTGAACGTGATAAGCATATATTCAATAAACTCCAAGAACTCTTGGGTGACAAGAGCTACATGATAGAATTCTATGAGTCGCTGAGTGAAGGTGACCGTGTCGCAGTAACGTTATCTCAGCGCGGTGTCCAAGAATGGAATGAAAGTTCTCGGGTGTCATGGTTTGCGAACAATGATCTCTTCAAACAACCGGATCCTCCTCCGGCCGGTGAAGACCCTATGGCGGCTCTATATACCGATACCTATTACGTGTACGATTCCGGTCCATCCGATAATCCTACTATGATTCCCAAAACACTTCCCGTAAAAACAGCAATCGGTGGCTTCTATGGCGGACTCGTATCGTTTTGCGAAAAGTCGAGAAAAGTAAAATCAACGTCACCCACAATTAATCCACGGGATTTGGGTGTTAAATTCCAAGACGAATCTGGGGCATGTCTATTCACCCGAGAATATTGTAGTCGCTACGGTCTAGAATTTAAAGGAGGTGACTGTAAATTGAGACCCGGGCAAGGTGTCGCTGAACTCATCTTCGGTAAGGTGATCACGCGAGAATTTATTAGAGCTTTCACATCCCCTCCTTCATACGCGAAAAAATCTAAGGGTCCCGCCACCGTGGGTGCCTGCCCACCAGGTATGCGTGATGACGGGATAAACTGTTGGCTCGACCCAGAATATAGAGGTCCGGGAAGTCCTATGGGATGTAAAGATGGTCAAGAAAAGAAGGGTCAGTTGTGCTACTCCAAGTGTCGCGATGGGTACAACTCGAGTGCTCTTGATTGTGAAGGATCTTGTCCAGAGGGGTCGGAAAATTCTGGATTCCATTGTACCCAATGGATTCACTCGTACATTCCCGATTGGGATTGGAAAAAATTTAAATTAAAAGGTTGCCGCTCTGGATTTAAATACCGCGGAACGACATGTAATGAGGAGTGTCTGCCCGATTTTGATTTTAGATCGGGTGCGGTGGGTTCTGCATTCTGTAATAAAACGAGAGGGCGGTACTCGAGAGCTGGTGATCCTAAACCATTAAGTACGTGCCCAGCCGATAAAGAAAAGCAAGGACTCGTGTGTTATCCAAAATGCTCAAATAAGGGAGACCAAGGACAGTATAAATATAACGGTGTTCTCGATTGGTGCCAGCCCGAGGGAGCGGGTGGTGTCAAGAAGGGTCTCGACGATCGGTGGGAATGTCCCGAGGGGTCTTCGAGTATAGTCGGAATTTGCTACAAAGACTGTAAGCCAGGGGAACGAGATGATGGTCTATTATGTAACCCACCCTAATTAATTTCTCGATTTATTGTAAACTATGAGTTGGGCGTCTAAACTCTTCAAGCCTGGTGCTAAAATTGGTGGTACCCTAGACCCAAAGATGTTTAAAGGGCTTGGTGGTGCCTCCGATGCAACTAAATTTTCTAAAATTGACGACTTGATTGCGGCGAACCCATCTCTCGCCAAACAATTCGATGGTCTCGATGATGCCGCCAAATTGGGCAAATTGGATGAATTAGGCGAAGCCGCTGAAGCCGCTTCCAAATCTAAAAAATCGTCTTTTCTCGCAGATAACGCGAGCACTTTACTCGCAGGTGGTGTTGCCGTGGGTGGTCTCATTTACCTTGATCAACAGTATGCAGGCGCAAAAGAGGCGGTCAAGGATTGTATGAAAGTGTGTCTCCCTGAAAATTGGGATGATCACGAATACGGTGATCTTAAAAGTTCCGAATTAGTGTACAAAGAGTTGGACAACACCGGTGACCAACCCGTATGTAACGCACAAATACCCGATTGTGGTAAATACTGTGGTGACAAGTGTGAAGAAATTCACGATTATGATGCCCCGGGTACCAATTTCCTGACAGGTGCGGGTGGGGATGCCGCCGAAGGGGCGACAGATCTCTTCAAATCTATATTCGGAGACATATTCGGCGATTTGGGTATAGACTCTACCACTATGTACGCATCATCGAGTGCGTGTTCCCTCTGTTGCTGCATGCTCATCATCATGATGGTCGTGTTAAAATAAAGACTGTATTTAAAGAATTCCATGTTCTTTATACCAATGATTCTAAGTATAGACGTTGGTATAAGGAATTTAGCTCTATGTCTCCTCGACGAAGACCATGAGAACTTAGTGAGGGAGTGGGATGTTGATGGTATTCCACCACAACACGTCGACGGTATATACAAGTCCATGAGGGATCACTTAGATGCTCGACCTTGGGTACTCACAGCTAAAACTATTCTCATCGAGGAGCAACCTTCCTTTAATAAAAAAATGGTTTCAGTCATGCATTTCCTTCACGCATACTTCATCATCAAGTGTCCAGAGGCTGAAACTATCATTTACCACGCCTCTCATAAGATTCCAGATATCGCCGGTCCAGGTAAAGCACAATACAATAAGAGGAAGAAAGCTTCCATTGAGCGGTGTGAAGCCTTTATCCGTAACGGTCCGACGAACGCACACTGGATCGACACTTTTGTTAAGTCTAAGAAGAAGGATGACCTGGCAGATACCGTGATGCAGGCTCTCTCCTTCGTGAATAGGACTGAGGTCACGTCACAGGCCTCTAAAAAGAAGAAGGCTACGAAACTGGTCGCTCGGAAACCCAACGAAAACCAAAAGAGAACAAAATATTCTAAATCAAATTTAGCTTGGATTTATTTGAACAAAGTTGAATGTGAAGTTCTTGAAAATAATAAAAGGTTCATGAAAGATCTGAAGAGGTATTATCGGGACATTGAGGAATTGAAGAAGGCTCTAGAAGCTTGACCACGATTTTAGTATCACCGATAAAGTCTTTTAGGGCTGCGTATCGGGCTTTGCCGTACTCCTTTCGTTTGTCCTTATTTGCTTCGTAATACTCTTTCTGTTTAGCCTTTCGATCTTCTGGATCCTTATAAGGCATTCTTATATATAGTGAGAAAGTTATTTTTAACCTAATTGAATATTATACTTTTCCAAAGTAGAACGTTTAGGTAACTTACCTATTTTTTTCATTCTTTGTAATACCTTTTGACGGGCAGATTCATAAAGATATTGTGGATCAGTCTTTCTCTTTTCATATCTTTCTTTCTCTGTATGTCTTGTAACATTCAGACATGTATCAAGTTTATAAGAACTTCGTAAGGTTTTTGTTTCATCGGGAGTACCCCAATTCTTCTTCAGGTTTATGTAGATCTCTTTCATATCCACATTCTTATTGTCATTCCATATATGAAGTACATGCACAGTTGAATAAACTTTGTCGTCATCTGGTGACCATCCAGCCAGTAAGAGTTCTTCGAGTTTCTCATACTTTTCGGGGTTTCTACTGATTTCATATTCAATTTCAGATATCCATGTCTCGAGACCATACGTAGCTCTTCCGCGTACTACGCGAACATTCAGATATGGATTCAAATAATAATAGGTTTTTGATAATTTACATACTAATTCATCTTGTGTCATAGACCTACGTGAAGGATATCCATCTTCATTTAGTTTTATTTTGGTTTTGCCAACCCACCACCACCCAAGGTCTTCATTCTCGAGTATGAAAAAAGTAGTCGGGGTATAATCCATACTATATAGGAAGAAATAATTCTCCCCTGTGAATTTTAGAATCTTCAATAAAATGTCCAACACGATAATCGGAGGCAAGAAAAAATGTATTCTATCATAGATGATAAACTATTTATATACTTTTATAAAACATATACTCAATTTTTTTTACTATCGATTATTGTGTTGGACATTTTATTGAATACATTGATAAAGATTTGAAGTGAGTAAAATATATACAATGTCTCTCACAATCCGAATGTCCGCCCCCGTCAATAAACCCAACCTTGACAAGGTTATCAAGAGTAACAAGCGTCTCAAATCCGCTTTTCACTCAAAGAAACCCCTAAGGAATACCCATCGTATAGCCCTCGATGAATTGGATACATTCTTGGAACTTGTGGATGACGCGATGGATGCCCTGAATGATACAAAAGCGAAGTTGTACAAACTTTACGATTTTTGCGGAGAGGTACCATTCGATGACAGTTGTGATTATTAAAGAATATAATTATTTATTGTATATATGAAAAAAGTACTTGACCATGGATTCGTAGAACTCGTCGATCACATGCCCCAAGAAAATCTAGACAAGGCTATCGTTGATGGTGCCCAAACTTCCATGTTTTCAACTTTCTACTAGGAAGTTTGATTGGTACGTGTTGCGCAACACATAACATTCTACTTTCTGTAAAGTTTTTTATTTTCTGAAGTTATATAAATGGTGAAAATTGCAAACACATTTAAAACTGTAACTGACCCAATTGAAATTTTTTTCAAGACCCAACCTCTACTATTCTCCCTTCTCATCATGTATCAAGGTTTATTCTCGGGGAATGCGTTTAAAATACCCAAAAATCTCATGTCACTTTTTGACAATAAAGTGTTCCGCTTTGTATCTCTCATGCTCATCGCTTTCACTGCAACTAGGGATATTGAATATTCCATCTTATCAAGTCTCATTTTCTTATCTGTGATGTATGCTTTTAAGACACCCGAGGAGCGTAAAAAAACTGGTTTCATATAATATATGTGGTGGGTGTTTCTATTATTGTATTGTTCCTATCTTATCCTAGGTCCTCACTGGGAATCAAAACTTCTCAAGGGTGAAAAACTTGCCATCGTTGATAGTAAAAGGGAACTTGGACGACGTGCAATCTTTATATCTTATGTAGCCCTTCTATTCATCGCATGGTTTTTACTCATGCCTTCTCAATCATCTTTCATGAGCGCGCTCATATTAACTGGTATGGCGACAACTGGTTTTCATATCAAATATGGTCCTGAAAAGCCCATCCCGACACATCTTCTATTGACAACATTCCTTCTCTATCAAGGATGGTCATACATGACGCTTCAACTTTGGCTCACAGTGGCACTCGTGACATTTTATACGTTGATACATGAAAATTTATATATCTCTTAAAAGTAGAATGAAGATTCATATCGTTGGAGCTGGGCCCACCGGTATGTCCCTCGCATGGGAAATACTCAGGTCAACTGATCATGAAGTAACACTCTACGATAGAAAACTTTCAGGAGGTGGATCATGGTGGGAACCTGATGAAGAAGTTCGTGATCTCCACGCACATAGGATCGTATTCGATCGAGCATTTGTCAATACAAAGTCGATCTTCAATGAGATGGGAATTTCTTGGGATGATATATTTGTACCATCAGATGGTGCTAGTCACACTGCGTTTGCTCTACGCTCACTCAATGTCAAAGATTATGGAACTCTGATTACTTTATTTACAAAAGTATTGAGTCAATCTACAAAATACAAATCAATTTCTCTGAAAGAAGCTGTAGGGACTCTGAGTGAAAGTGGTCAAGCTGTCATTGAACACCTCCCATTGATCATGGATGGCGTCACATGGGATGTTATGTCGGCCTATGAATTCGTAAAAAATTTGGATCATGTTGGTCTTTCAAAACCCTACACACAACGTGTTTCGGGTAAAGTCATGTGTGATGCGATGGAAAATGCGGTCATGGAAGCAGGTGGAAACTTTGTGTTCAATACGGAATTGGAAAGTGTTGCCTACAGTGAAGAAAGTTACATCGCCAAGTTTTCGGGTGGAAAACGTATAGAAGATGGTATGCTCTTCTTGTGTCTCGATAACAGTCCAGCCCTCAAAGTACTCGGAGATAATTGGGGTCCGGATGCTGATAAGAAACTTAGAGCGAGTACGTACGGTGCCATTAACGTTCTCGTTGATTATGAAAACCCCATCAAAATTAAAACAGATCTCGAAATTGCCACGAAAACCAGATGGAATCTTCAACCGAAAGTACTCGCGGATGGTAAGACGATTTCATGTGTCATATGTGACCTCACCGATGATGTGTTGCGATATGACCCAGCTGGATTGAAAGCTGAAGTACTTAATCAACTCGAGCTCCCAGAACCCATTGATATGCGTATCGGATGGGGAGCTGAATGGAAAGGTAAAAAATGGGAATTCAGTCAATCGTCGGGTGTGCTCAGTCTCTATGGACAACTCCCCTTTTTCGGTAAATGTTCAAAAGTTGCGATGTGTGGTATGATGTCCCCCAGAAACACACCGTATTCGAGTATCGAGGCAGCTGTGGAAGTCTCGAGGGCCTTAAGTCATCAACAATTTGGGACGAGGGAACCTCTCCAGCCAATTTTGTTGTCACAAGTGATTTTAATCACCGTCGTATTACTTATAGTTTTAGTCTTAGTGTATCGTAACAGGAACCAATGAAGTTCGTAGCCAAAATACACGAACCATTGTATGACTTTAATAGTAAAAAGTATATCCGTTTTATAATTCCTGTAAATGTCTCGGAAATTATAGAACGCATGCATACAAATAAATCACATCTCCTCGCGAATCAAAATACCGACAACCCACTCGATGGGAGAGTCCTCACCGTGAAGGTACCATTCCGTTATAGGAGAGTGATGTGTGAAGTCAAAGGACGTCCCATTCAGTCTCTACTAAAGGGTGACGAAGTTGAAGTCGTGGTGGACTTTAAAGGGGTTTGGAATGTTGGCAATTATTCGGGCTTCTCTTGGACGCTCTCGAGTTCCTCGGTAATGGGTTGATTGGGATCCTGGGGGAGGTCAATGGTAGTAAGACCACCCTTCTTGAATCCTTCAAAAGTCTGGAGCATACCCTGAAGCCTAAACACTTCTTGGGTCATCTGCTCGATGTTCATACGAATCTTCTTAATGTTCTCTTCAACGTCGACGATAGGCATCTTATACTCATTTAAAGTTTTACGTCTTTAAATAAGTATGCTTACTCGAACTGGATACTTGGTAAGTGGTGGTCCAATTCCAGAAATTAAAAAGGAACTTACGATAAGACCTATAGTCAATGGGGATTATGGATTCCCTCCACCACCTTTCAAAGTTTTCAGAGCAACTAAGAATGGAATCTGCGTTCCAAGATTCTACGGAACTACTAAACTTGGAGAACCCAAAGAGGACAAGAGACCTGAGCCCACCCGCATCAACACTACGTTTGTCGGACAGCTCAGGGATACTACACACCAAAATGATGCCCTCCGAGCAGCAATTAAAGCAGGGCATGGCGTACTTTCTTTACCATGTGGGTACGGCAAGACGACGGTATCCTTGGCCATAGCGTGTAAGCTCGGATACAGAACGATGATCGTCGTCCATAAACAGTTTCTGGCGGATCAGTGGCGGGAACGTATTCAACAGTTTTGCCCAGGTGCTACGATTGGTGTTGTGCAACAGAATAAGAAAGAAATTGAATGTGATTTTGTCATCGCGATGCTTCAGTCCCTTTCTCTCAAAGAGTACTCATTCTCCGATTTTGATACAGTCGGAACACTCATCGTGGATGAGGCACATCATATTTGTGCTAAAGTGTTCAGTCAAAGTCTCTTCAAGATGTGTCCCAAACATATATTTGGACTTTCAGCGACACCAGAAAGAAAGGATGGTCTCACTAAAGTGCTTCATTGGTTCATGGGTCCCACATTCTTTGCGGTCGAAAGAAAAAATCAAGAACAAGTTGAAGTGTTTCAGATTACATTTGATTCCCCGAATTATAGAAACCCCCCGCCATCTATGCGGAACGGGAAGATCTCCATGCCTAATATGATTACTCAAATTGTCGAGGACCGAGCAAGAAATAAGATGTTGGTGGAACTCGTCAAAAAGGCATCGGCGGGTACGAGACAACTTTTAGTCCTCAGTGACCGTCGACAACATTGTGAATTTCTTCATCAGTGTTTCCCGAAGACATCCGGACTGTACATGGGTGGTATGAAAGAAGCTGCTCTCCAGGAATCTTCAAAGAAGAAGATCATCTTCGCAACGTTCAGTCAAGCACATGAAGGGCTCGATATTCCAACACTCGACACAGTTATTCTGGCAAGTCCAAAATCGGATATCACACAAAGTATTGGAAGAATTATGAGAGAAACCAAAGGAAAGAAGAATGAGCCTCACATTTATGATGTACATGATCCATGGTCAATCTTCACAGCGATGTATTACAAGCGAATGAAGGTCTACCGACAAGGCGGTTTCAAGATTCAAGGAAAAATGATAGAAGAGAACAAGAGTGACTTCCCTCAGGGAAAGTGTTTGTTTTTATAATCTGAACATCTATTAAATGTCCGGCGCATTAATACAGCTCGTCTCCAAGGGTGTTCAAGATGTATATCTCATGAGCGATGAGGGACATTCCTTTTTTCGTGCGAAGTTTACTCGGCATACGAACTTTTCGCAGGCTCCCAAATATATAAAGACTGTGACTGTCGATGACGCTTCAATCACTATCCCAGTTTTGGGAGACGTTCTAAATGGGTTATGGTTCGAGTCTGATAGTGCGACTAATCATAACATCGCATCGAATCTCTTTTATAACTCAACCATAGATCTCTTTATTGGTGGTCAAAAGGTTGATTCGCAACACTTTGATTATTACAGTGAAATCTGGCCGAATTACTTAGCTGATACGTACAATAAGTCCCAAGAACTCAACAACAAGGCGTCACTTTCCAATAAATTCTTCGTCCCCCTTCACTTTTTCTTCTGTGATCACAAAGCCTTCTTACCTCTAGTCGCACTTCAAAATCATCAAGTCGAAATACGAATTAATTTCGATCAAA
>Ga0222710_1000082_pt1 | contig 39541 bp, 37 predicted proteins | sample AntAcemetage1696_FD_181143 | JGI IMG/M metagenome (GOLD analysis project Ga0222710, IMG submission 181143) | Saline water microbial communities from Ace Lake, Antarctica - #1696 | ecosystem: Environmental > Aquatic > Non-marine Saline and Alkaline > Saline | place: Antarctica: Ace Lake... | reverse complement strand
GGTGTTGAGGACCACGCGAATTGTGACGAGGCGGTCGAACGATTCTATTTTTTGGAGTTTTTCGTGCTGTGTGACGCTTTGACCGATTGAAGCCGATGGACTCGAGCAGATTCTTTCGTTTCATACGGACCAGCGCTCGAACCGTATTTATTCGACCCTTACACGTGCTTCAAAAAAAATCAGCTTGGGCCGCGGGCACTACTCGCGATCTGAAAAAACGCGTGCCGATTGCCACGCCCGCGGCACTTCCTGCGCCACGCGCGGGTGTCAAGCCCCCATACCGTCCAAATGGCGGGCGCCGGTATGCTGAGCCGTAGCAAGTTAAAGTCCGTGGATTTTTACCGCAAAATCCCGAAAGACATGACGGAGGGTACCGTTCCTGGAAGCGTGATTTCGCTGCTCGCGAGTTTCGTGATCGCACTCCTGCTGGTGTCCGAAGTGACCAACTACTTGACGCCTCAGTTCAACACCCGAGTCGTCGTGGACAGAAGCTTGGACGGCGACTTGATGCGTATTAACTTCAACGTGAGTTTCCCGCGGTTAAGTTGCGAGTTCGCCTCCGTTGACGTCGGGGACGTAATGGGCATGAACAAGGTTCGTAAAGCATTTCCCAAATCCCGCCGACCTGCGTTCCCACACAAGACTAAAACTGACACTTTCTTGTGGATCGTGCCAGTACAACTTAACCAAAACGGTGTTCAAGCGACCTATTGATGTTGACTTAAACCCCCTCGGCCCCATTCAATGGGAACGCGGGGACAAGAAAAAACCCACGGGGCACGCGGACGAGCTTCAGCATGACAAGGCACAGGCGCTCGTGAAGTACCACGGGGAGTTGGATGCTGAACATCCAGGTTCCACCGAACCGGTTGTGGAGTTGACCGCTAAGTCGTTCGACGGGGTGAAAAAAGAATCAACCGTGCTGTTAGTGAACTTCTACGCCCCGTGGTGTCCTTGGTCCAGGCGGCTCGATCCGGTTTGGAAAGCGAGCGCGTTGGAAGTACACGCGAAGTACGCCAAGGATTTGAAAAACAGGGTCGTTTTAGCCGAGGTGGATTGCACGAAACACGAACAGTTGTGCGTCGGGCAGCACATCCAGGGGTATCCGTCCATCCGCGTGTACACGAAAGGAAGCGACCACGTCGCGGGCGGCGGTACCCACGACCACGCGAGCTACCACGGCGACCGCACCGTGGAGGCGATTAGTAAGTTCGCGGCCGAGTTGTTACCGACGTGGAAAGCGTCGGACGCGACGCACGCCACTACAGTCGCGACGGTCCGGGACCCGAAAGAATCGCACGGCGACAGCGTGAAGAAGATTGACGGCCCGGGGTGTTCCATCACCGGGTTCGTGTTAGTCAAGAAAGTCCCAGGTACGTTTGCGTTTACCAAATCAGGCGGCACACTGTTTACCGCCCCTCTTTGACAAGACGTTAACCACTTTTCGTCCACAACCACAGGCCACCTGTGGATCACCGCGTCGAGCGATTCGCACTCGTTCCACCCGGAAACGCAAAACACGAGCCACGTGGTGCACCACTTTTACTTCGGGCAGCAGCTGTCACCTTCGCGAAAGAGGTACCTGGAAAAGTTTCACGCCGGGGTTGACGCGTTGGGGGTGGTGGAACCTTCTTTCGGGGGCAAAATAACAGACGGCAAGGTACGGCCGTAGTGGCTTTCCCGAATCCCGGACGCCTGTTTTACCTCTACCGCCGGTGACTGTGTCCGGCCCGATTACGGTGAATGTTCCGACCGATTACCACGACTGTTGTTCATACATCGTCCAATACACGTCCAACACGCGCCCAACAAGCGACTGACCCTTTTCCTTTACAACAAACAAGAAACGCGACGCGCAAAAAGAAGACTGGCACGACAAGTTGGCGCACACGGAGTTTCCTTCTCTGGACGGCGGCGTGACGCACGAGCACTACCTGCAAACAGTGCTCACCACGATCAAGCCCTGGGGCGCATCAAGCGGATTCAACGTGTACGAGTACACGCAGCACTCGCACTTCATGAAGGCTGATGAAAAAGAATCCCCCCGGGCGAAGTTTCACTTCGATCCGTCGCCCATGCAGATCTACGTCGCGGAGGAACGGCAAAAGTTCTACCACTTCATCACCACCCTGATGGCCATCGTGGGAGGGGTGTACTCCGTGATGGGCATCGCGGACGGGTGTTTGCACAACGGGTTGCAGATGATCAAAAAGAGTAACCTGGGGAAACAGGGGTAACTAACGGACGGGGGTGGTTTATTTTGAAAGGGATACTATTTTGATCGCGAAAAACTTTTGGAGCGTAGCGTCGACCTTGCGAATATCGCGATGATTCACATTGATGATTCATCACTCAACGTGTTATATTACAAGTCCTCTCTCGGCATCTCGCCGAGGTACTCCTGCGTTCCGGCGAGCATCGCGCGTAGTTTTTCCCGCGCCAACTTGGACGCTTCTCTCAGCGCTTTCGATTCGGAGTCGGTTTGCAAATCCACGGAGGACGCGGTTGATTTCGCGGATGGCGACGCGCTTGGCGCCGCTTTGGGTGACGCTTCAGCTGCGTGAAGTGACGCTTCAGGTTCCCCCTCAGAAGTATCCAACGTATCCCCCGCCTCGTTTCCAGCACGACGAAGCACATCCCACGCCTCGTCCCCAGCGCGGATACCGTCCCCAGCATCCCCAGCAGCGTCCCCATGCTTGTCCCCATCCTTGTCCCCGTCCACCGTTTGTCTTCGCGTCGCGTTCCGTAGCATCCCAATCTCTGCCCGCGCCGCGCATAAGTCCGCGGCGAGTTCTCGGAGCATTCGCCCTGCATCCCGCGCGCCAATCTCTGCGGCGAGCCGTGCGACGCGGTGCTGCTCCGCCTCCGCGGAGGACACTGTGGCGGCGGCGACGCGAGCGGCGGTTGCGAACGCTCTTTTCTGCTTGCGAATCGTGTCGGTTTCCGATTTCAATCGCGAAAGGCTCACAGACCCCGGGTACTCCAGCCGCACCGTGACCAAGCTCTCAGAATCAGTCACTTCTTTAGCTTCCGAGTCCTCCTTCCCAGTCCCAGGCTCGCTTGTGTTGTCCTCCTCCGCCTCCCCCACCCGTGCCGCCGTCTCGTACGCGACGCGCGCTTCGGTTAGTTTCCGCAGCGTCTCGGTTCGCGAACGCGTGATTTCCCGCAAAGCGGTGTCGCGCGTTTCATTCGCCGCCTCCGCCGCGCGCTGGGCGTCAATCTCGGCGAGGTACTGGGCGTCTCTAGAGTCTGCTTCCGCAGCTTTCGCCAGTGCGCATTCTTTCCGCAGCCGGTCGTTTTCCTTTTTCAAAACACAAAGTTCGATTTGGACCGTAGCGGCTTTTTCTTTCAACTCTGATTCTTTCTCCGCGAACGCGTCTCGTAACTTCTCAATTCGCGACTCACCCGCCTTCGCCACCTCCCTCTGTTCCAAGGTCACCGCCAGCAGCCGGCGCTGGTTAAGGCGCACCTCGGTGACCGCGGTTCGCGCGTCAACCGACGCGTCCGTTGCGGTTTTGAAACTCGCGGCGCGCGTCGCCGATTCCACGTCGAGTTTTTCGTTGGTATCGCCCGCTAAACCCCTAACCTCCGCGACGTCAAACGCGATGGAGGTCAACAACGCGGTGGCTTTTTCGTTACTCTCGCTCGCATCACGCGCAGACGCCGCCGCGGTTTCGCACAGCATCGCGAACGTTTCCTCATCGTTCGTTTGATTTTTGGAAAGCTCTTCTCTTCGGTGTCTTTCATCCCGCGAAAACTCATCAAGCGCGTTCGAGTGCGACAACAACTTCTCGAGTAACTCTGACCTTAAACTTTTCATCTCAGCATCGCTGTTTCGTTCGAATTTCGTAACCTGCGAGTTTAACTCTGCAGTAGTACCAACACCAGCAGCGACGGTTTCGTGAAGCGCCTCAAGAGTCGTTCGCAGCGCGCTCGCGACACCCTCCGAGGCTTTCTCCGCGGCGCGGGTGGCGGCGCTGGACTCGGCGGTCACTCGCGCGTGCGTCACCCGCAGCGTCTGCAAGGTTTCGTTTGCTTTTCTCAAATCCAGACGTGCTTTGTCACACGCGTCCCTCGCGAAACTCGTTTCCCCCGCCTTCTCAAAGAGCTCCTCGCGTAAACGACGCGACTCGTCGTCCACCCATTCCTTCAGGAGAACCGTTTGGTCGTCAAGTTTCGCGGCGAGCCTCGATTCTAGGTTAGACTTGTCGGATGCATGCGGTACCGTAAGATGACCTGCAGTTCCATCCCCAGAACGTACACCGCGTTTCTTGTGTGTGTCGTCGTCTGTCGGGAAGGTGTCGGTTCCAAACCCCAATCGCTCCAGCGAGCTCGCCACGCGGTTCAGTTCGTCCCTCGCCGCGAAGTCGCCGCCGCCTCCTTTTTTTACGGAGTTCGTCGTCTTACTCGTGACGACCCCGTCCCTAACCGCCAAGGCCGCCCGCAACTGTTTGATTTCCCGTTCCATGAGCTCGCGCGACACCCCTGGGGTGATGCCTAGCGACGTGCCTGACGGCGGTGTGCTTGCTGCGTTTGTTACCGTACCTGCGTTAGGTACCGCTCCCACGGTAGTCCCACCTCCTTCACCACCACCAACCGTGCTCACCACGACTCCGGACGGGAACAAGTGTTTATCCACGTGCCGGTCGATGGCGGCGTCGGGCGCCCCCCCCCGGCGTAGCATGTCCTTAAGCGCGTCCACTGTTTTGTCCCGTTCCACAAGGTCACTCTGTGCGGCTCGAAACTTACTGAGCAGCGCGGATGGGGATTGCGCGACGGGGCCCCCCTCGTTTTCTTTCCTCGACGAAACCGTAGAGCGACTCGCCAGGCCTTTCGCGAGCAAATGGCGGATGCGCGACGCCGCGTTCAGGGCCACGGTTCGCGCCTCATCATCCACTGCCGCGGTTTGTGCCGCATACACCACAGCGACCACCGGCTTCGCAATCGAACCAGGTCGCGTAACCGGGCGCTTCGGCCGGGCCGGAACCGGGGGCTTGTCTGGAACGAGCCCCTTGGCCATGGGGGCGTGCGGTGGAAATGACGAAAAGCAACTCTTGGAAACGGCTCATTCCCAGGCCAGGCGGCAAACCGCCACGTGCCAAGCGCTGAGAGAATTCAAAACAAGTTGGCACCGCGCATCTCGACGGCGTGTGCCCACACATCTCTTGACGCGCGCGCGCGTCCCCCCCCACGTATCTCTAGTGCTCGCCATGGCGTTCTCGTTGACCTCGGTGGTGAACGAGGAGTTCAAGATGATGGGTTTGAGTTTGCGGGGCGACGCAATGACCGCGGTGGTGGGGTTTTTAGAGCGCGCGGTCGATGCGAACTCCAGTTTAAGCAAGATGTTGGACGCCCTCGACGCGCGTGCGTTAACCACGAGCATCGTGGACAAGGCGATCGTGGATGAGGTTGTGCGGGAGCTCGATAAACAGGACAGAATCACGGTTGGTGGTTTCGATGCGGATGGGAACGACAGAAACAACGCTTCCCAAGGAGGACACGGACACGCTCAGATGGACGACGACGACGGCATCACGATCGTGGATGCGTTCAAAACGCCCAAGTTCACGTACGACACCCAGCGCCGGGTGTTCCACGAAACCACGGGCAAGGGAAAGACGGCGTCCGGGTCCATCAACGCGAACGCTAACTCCAAAATAGAGCTGTACCGGGAAAGGTTCCTTTTACTGCAACAGCGAATACAACGGCACAGGATGTTTCTGAAACCCGCGTTTAACTGCGGGGCGAGCTCGAGGGTGCACTGCGAGTTAACGCCGCTCACCGGGTTGCTGGGCGCGTCCGGCGAAACCAAGTTCGTGATGGGTTGCCTATCGCAACTGGAAGATGACCGGTTCTTTTTAGAGGACTTAACCGGGCAGATTCAAATCGATGTCTCGCACGCCGCCACGTCAAGTGGGCTATTCACCGAGAACTGCATCGTCGTGGCGGAAGGCGAGGTTCGCAAGGACGGGGTGTTTGAAGGTACGTATTGGGGCTTTCCCAAATCCAGGCACTCTATTTACCGCGCCTGTTTGACCATTTGAGGGTAACACTAGTATCAACTGTTACCACTACATGCAGCACAAGTGCACTGTTCGGCCCGAATCCGGCCGACTGTTTACTCACACGAGTCACGAGAAGACTGACGTTTACTTTTTTTCGTATCAGCGAGGGCGTTGGGGTTCCCCCCGGGCGAAGCGCGGGAAGAATCCGCCAACGCGTCCGCGCATTGCGATTTCTTCGGCGCCGGCAGGTTGCGCCCGGCGGATGTGAAACGGTTGGTGGAATCCGAAGCGGTCAGCACGAGCGACATGTTCGTAGTGGTCAGCGACGTGTGGCTGGATAAACCCACCACGCTTTCGCGTTTGAAAATGATCTTCGAAGGCTTCGACGGGAGCGACGCCATTCCAACCATGTTCGTGTTGATGGGCGATTTCTGTTCCACCCCGCTGAACACCGGGAACACGCAACAAGGGGCGAACTTCGAAACCTACAAACAAGGGTTCGACCGGCTCGCGAGTTTACTGGAACACTTCCCGCGGTTGAGGTGCGGAACTTTCCCAAGCACCACACTCCGTTTCCCTGATACCTGCACTGTGCAGAGTACAGGGCCTACCCTTCCCAATCCCGGATATACACGCGGCCTTACGAGACTGACACTTTCGGCGTTAATCGTACCAGGCAAGAATCGCGCTGGGTGTTCGTCCCCGGGCCGGGCGATCCGGGCATCACGGCGGCGTTACCTCGGCCGGGGTTGCGGAAAAGCTTGGTGGGGCGGTTACCGGCGGTGTTACCCAGGGTAACCTTTGCATCGAACCCGTGTAGGGTTCGGTACAAATCACAGGACTTGGTGTTTATTCGTGAAGACCTGCAGTCGCGCATGCGCCGGGCGTGCGTTTTGCCGCCCACTTTGTTGGAGCTCGAGAAAAAGCTTCCACCTACCACGCCCCCCACGAACCCGGCGAAGAAAGCGCGAGTTGGGCATGACGACACGGATGGAGACGCTATTGACGACGCGACACGAATGTTCGACGACGCGGTCGACGCGACAGGTGGTGGTGGCTCGCCGACCACCGCCAACAACAGCGACAGCGACGCGTCGCCTTCCAAAGACGAGAACGAGCACAAAGAAGAAAGCGAGTGGGAGCAGCGCCCTCTTTTCAAGCACCTCGCGGCGACCTTGGTGCAGCAGGCGCACCTAACCCCCCTTCCGATTCAGCAAACCCCGGTGTACTGGGACTACGACCACGCCCTGCGCCTTTACCCGGCGCCGCACTGCGTGATTCTGGGGGACCGCACGGAACAGCAAGCGCTGGCCAAGTTTGAAGGTTCGTATTTCGTGTTTTGTATTTTTCCCAAATCCAGACACAACGTGTACTGCCACGTATGGAGTGCAGTGACGCAAGTCTTACCACTACATGCGCGCATCTGAAAACAAGACTGTTCAGCCCGTATCCTACGACTGTTTGCCGATTGTCCCGAGTAATTACTCACACAAGTCACGGTCCCGACTGACCTTTTTCTTCCACAAAAACAGACACCGCGTTTGCGAACCCCGGGTGTTTCGCGGACGACGGGAGCTTCGCGGTGTACTTCCCCGCCACCAGGTAAGTATTTCCTGCGTTACCGCATGCCCCCGACCGATTGTCCATACTCGTACCAGAAGGGACGTCTTACCTCTGACTGTTTGTCCACACGGCGCGATACACAAGACTGACGCTTTTTCTTTCTCATTCAGGGCGGTGGAGTTCTCCGCGGCAAGTTAGGCGGGGCGGCCCATGGGTTGTGTACTATTAGGGGAGGAAGACGCGTTGGACGGTTGGATCGGTTACGGTTGGAATAATCGTCGTCATCATCATCGTCGCTCACAATCACTACCAGTCTCGTTAGTCTCGTTACTAGCGGTCGCGTTACCAGCAGTCTCGTTACCAGTACTCACAATCAACACAAGCAGTCCTCGGTCTCGTTACCGTCACGCCGCCCCACGAAGCGCGTGTTCCTTAACTCGCGCCGCCAGCGCGCTCTTCACCCCCGACACCGCCAACTCGTTTTCCTTGCAGTACCTTTTTAAAACCGCGGCGGTGCACCGTCCTAACTCGTCGGTTTTCGCCAGCCCGAGAAAGTCTATTTCCGTGTCGCCTAAACCGCCCCCGACCGTTTTCGGCCGTTTCGCCTTTGGGGCGGTTTCGTCTTCCAGCCGCTCCGCTTCTTGATTCGTACCGTAGGTCGATTTTAAAAAACTCTCCACGATTTCCATAACCCCCAGGCCTTGCAGCTCCTCCGCGGTGGGCGGTTTTGTCGGGTCTATCGTTTTTTCGTCGTACTCCGTCCACGGCAAATCGAGCGCCTGCGGTTGTTAACGAAAAGGGTCAATCTTTCGTAATGTTCTCGTAAACTGTATGAGTAAACAGTCGTAGGATTCGGGCCGAACAGTCACCCGAGTTGAATTCTTATCAGTGCACTTGTTACGGCCGTAGTGTACTCGACCAGGGGCTGTAAACAGTGTGCCTGGATTTGGGAAAGACCCAACACGTACCTGGCACTCCAGCGCCCGGTAGTGCCGCGCTAGCGTGGGGTTGGCAATATCCGCCGGGTCGTAGGTGTCGATGGCGAGGGCGTCGATGAGGTGTTCGCATTTTTTTACTTGGTCAAAGGACGCGCCGCCCGTGGAACCCGGAACAGCCGCGAAGAGATTCGGCGCGTCGCCGCACGCCGCGGCGGTGGCTTCACTCAACACGCGCCCGTCGTGGTACCGCTCGGGGTTCCGTATGTCGTCGAAAAAAGGCGTCTGGATCACGTGTAGGCCGATGAGCTCGCCGTTGACGTCCGTCGCGGGCATCAAAACGCACCCGCGAACGCCCGCATCCCGTGTGCCGGTTCGCGCCACCACACCCACCCCGACCCGGTTCCTATCGCGCATCGCCTCCACGATCGCGGTGAACGCGGCGGTAGAGTTGTTAGTCTGCGGTTTTTGTGAACCGGCCAGCGCGGTTGACGCCGCCGCACCTCCTCCCCGGTACGCGGACCCCCTCCTCCCCCCCGCACCCGCGTCGCCGCTCGGCCGCATCAACCGCGCCGGCCGGTTCGTGGTTTGCCACCGCAAAAGATCTTCGGTTAGTGCCTGCGTGTTTTCGCGAAAACCGTAAAGGTGCACGCCGTCCGTGGCGACGGCGCGCTTCGCGTCCCCCTGTTTTTACGCAAGAAAAAGGTCAGTTTTGGCGTCTCGTGATGGGCGATTTACGCACAGCGGGGAAACAGTCTTGTATTAACAGTGCACGTATTGTAGTGTGACCGGACGTATTGTAGTGGTAAGACTCGCGTAACCGCACTCCGTTATCCTACTCCATTGTGATGGTAGGACGTGCGCGTAACGGCATTTGCGGTAAGAAGTACCATCGTAACAGTTGCCAGTACCGTGTCAAGTTACCACGGGGCCCTGGTAAATGTTAAAATGGTACCACGGTACTGGTAAACGTTATGCGCGCCATACGCGGCGGTCAAAAACAAACGGCGTGTCGTGATTTAGGAAAGCCCCGACCACACGTACCAGCTCGTCCGGCGTGACCACCACCCTCACGCCCCCGATGTCGACGCACTTGCTGGTGATCGCTTCTGGCGGCACGTAAGCCCCGACCGCGGTTGAGACGAAAACGGTTTCGCAGTGCACGGTGGACATGTCCCGGGCGTGCACTTTCGTGGCTTTGGGTTTCTTGGCGCGCGCGAACGGCGCGTACAAATCCACCGCGATGCGCTGGTCGTCCCCCATCCCGAACTGAAGGAAACACGATCGCACCTTCCGGACTCTTCGTGACATGCGCTTGAACTGCCTGGTGACTAAATCCAAGCCGAAAGCGTGGGTTGGGGTCGTGTCCGTGTTGTCCGTGTTGTTACCGCCCGCGACCAGGGCGTTCATGTTGCCGTCACCGGTACTTTTACCCTTGTCACCGTTACTTCTGCCGTCGCACGCCACCAGCTCGTGCCCTGTGAATGTAAAAGAAAAATGTCAGTATTGTATTGGGCGATGTATGGACAAACAGTGACCAGCTGAGAGATAAAACAGTGGTGGGATTTGGGAAATGCAAAATACGTACCCGTCAACACGAGCGCGTTCGAGTGGTTCGCGGCGGTTCTGGCGCCGGGGTTGTTTCCGTCGTCCTGACCGGGCTCTTCGTCATCCTCATCCGTGTCGTCGGCGCAACACGTTACTAGGTTTTTGTAAAACCCGTTGACGCCGTCGAAGGGGATTATCGTTTTGTGCACGGCGGCCGTCGTCGTCGACCCGGTATCGTCCGCCGTTTTCGGTAACGCAAACAACCGGATGTCGATCCCGTGCACGTTGGTGAACTCCCTCCACTGCGACGTGAGTTCGAATCCGGTACGCCCGTTTGGGGTGGTGTTTCTTTGTCCCGGCACTGTTTGCGCACTAGCGGAAGAACCATCAACAAGCTCGCCAATCGGGTCGTCCCGGTTCGTAAACAGCAAAACCCGCTTCGCCACTCTCTGCGCCACCGGGTGGTCGTTCAGCATCTCGCGCGCCACGTGGTGGGATTTTAACAACGTCTCGTAGTACGTCGCGTGGGTAGTGGTGTTCAGGGTGCTTGTTGGTGTATCCCCGCAAGTGCCAATCGGTGCTCCCCCGGTTCGAACCCGGGAGTCCCACCGGTTTTTGTTTTTTGAACAGGAAGGAAGCACACCAACCGTCTCGACGAATCGTTTCTCGCCGTCGTCCCCGAGCAAGTTGCCCAGCTCTTGAATCCGCCGCGCGCTAGGTACGGCCATGCGCTGAGAGTAAACGAAACAAAGCGTCAGTCTTGAGTGTTGCGTATGAATGTAATGTATAGGCAAACAGTGCACTTGTGATGTATGTAGAATCTCCTTTTAATGACCGCGGTGGACGTCAAAGAGGGGCGGCAGAAACATGTACGGCGGGATTTGGGAAACGCGCAACACGGACCTGCAACACGAACACGTTGTCTCTGCCCGACAAACCTCCAACTTGTTCATCCAGGCCTCGGCTGTTTTTGGTGTTGAAGAACACAACCCCTTGTTTATCGCTGGGTGCGCTGACAATACGGTCCCGTAGCATGGATCGCGCGCACTCGATCGCGACGTCGAGGTAGGTTTGGATTTTTTGTTGTTGCGATTGCTTCGACGAGGAACCTCCATCGGTACCCCCCGCGGAAGTATCACCCAACGCGTTCGTCGTGCCCCCCGGCGCGCGTTGCAGCATCGCGGGTGAGGCGTCGATCAGGAACACCACAGCTTCGCGGTCCATCTGGGGTGTGTGGGTTTGGGTGTTCAGAGAGTTAAAGGGTTGCAGGGTCAGGCACACTTGGTAGTGGTCGGACGCGTTGCATTCGCAATCTTGGCACCCTCGAACGATGGATGCAAGGACGAAAAACGTGTTCTCGTCGAATCGTGGTAAGGAACCGGGTTCCGCAAACGCGGGAAGTACGGGAAACCCACCTCGACGTGTCCGTCGTCCTCCTCGTCGTCGTCCTCATCCTGGATGTCGTGCCACGCGGAAGACATGGCGGCGATGGTGGGCGGAGCGCTGCGAGATCTGACATGAAGTTGGCACAGCTGCTGGCTCGCGAAAAATGAGCGCAAGCAAAAAAATCTGAGACGAGCGAACGAGTCGCAACGAATCGTTGTCCCTTTTTCATTCTCGCCCGCACATGGCAGCCGCCCCTCCCAAGAAGCGGGGGGCAAATCCCGCTACAACCTCGCCGCAAAAGAAAAAGAAATACGCGAAGTTTCGCGGCATGGTGACGGCGCAGAACATGCCATGAAGGTATCCGACACAACCACGTGACAAACCGCTGAGCGAAATCATCAAAGGAAGATTGGAACGCTGCTGGACGGATAAGCACGGGAGAAAGTGGGATATCGGAAATAAAACACTGGCTCCGCTTTATCGGCGCGCTTTGCGGGTTGAAAAGGCGCCTAACGCCTGCGCAACAAACAAGAGTAGAGTACCGACACAAGACGTGTCGCACACGAACGTTTTACAATCGAAACATTTGCAAATGAAAAGAGTGACAAAAAACACGGAACGCGACCGCCGCGAACCAATTTACGGACTCGCCGTGACGTCGTCGAATTACGCCGCGCAATCTGCCACTATTCAGCGCCTGAACGAATTGAGACGGTTGAAAAAACGAACGGCCGCGGCGAACTCAGCGAATGGAAAACTTCGGCCCGATCGACCCGGGTACGGGGTTTCGGATGCACAAAAAGGCCTTCGCCGCGGCCGAGCAACGGCGACGCAACGCCTCCGCGGTCCACGTCGCCGCGTTCCACGACGTTTGGAGTCGAGCCACGAAACGAGTGCTGTCAGGTCAAAAAAAAGAAAAACGCGTTTCAGTCGTGGGCGGAGCGAAGCCGGGCGCAACCTTGATTTCCCTGGTACCGGAATTCGCGGTGGTGCGGATAAAACAATTGGCCCCGCGACTTATGCATCGGACGAAACCTGTCGCGCTGATCAACTTGGAAACAATGATGGCGGAGTACGCGGTACCCGCGGCGCGGTACCCGCGGATGAAGTCGCGGCGCCCGACGCGTTTTGGAGAGCGGCGGTTGACGGTATGGATGAACCAAATCACACCGGCGACAAAATCACATGTGCGTCATACGTGAGATGCAAAAAATGCGTTGCGAACGCAATCATGAGGCGGTACTGGAATAGCTCACAGTTAACATCTGAAGGGTGGCGGAAGAAACATCGAGTAACGGCGCTGGAGAAGTGGCGACGACATGTTGAGCCGATTAGATAGTCTGGAAACCAACAAGCACAAACGATGGCTACTACAACTACCGTCGCCGTTTCGGCGGCGGCGCCTTTTCTGATTCCGAACCCGATTCGGATTCTCTGGAAGCGTCTGATTCTTCTTCGTCGTCTGAGTCTTCGTCTTCATCGTCGTCTTCATCTTCAGAGACATCGTCAGAGACATCGTCAGAGACATCTTCAGAGACATCGTCATGTTCGTCTGCATCGTCTGCATCGTGTTCATCGTCATCGTCGTCCTCACCGTCCTCTTCGTCCTCCAACTCCCCACCCGCGTCTTCCCCCGCGAGCTCGACGTCGCTCTCGCTTTCTTCGTCATCCTCCATCTCACCCTCCTCGCCCTCTTCCTCCTCCTCCTCCTCCTCCTCCCCATCGCTCTCCGGGTCCTCCCCTACCCAGTGCTGTTCCAGGAACTCGCCCGCGGTGTCCAGAATCCAGTCGCTTGGTCGTTCGCCCCAGCGCGAGCCGCTCCCGACGCCCCAAAACAAAAACTCGCTAGGGTCCCAGACTTTGCCCTTGGAACGACGAAGCGCTGATTGCAAATCGTAGTCGCCAGTTGTGTCACATAACCCAGCGGTCGCAGCGTTTAACTCGTCATTTACCGTCTCGGTATCCGAGTCACTCCTTTCGTGACTCCCGTCATCATCTTCGTCATCATCCTTACCCTTCCCCTTCCCCTTCAACCCGTCCGCGAATGCTCGTTTCATCCCTTTTACGTTTTCCTCGGTCACCGGCCACTTTTTCTTTCCCGCCGCGTTTTGCAAAAAAATAACGTCCGTCGCCGCGGCGCTCGGCGTGGTTCGCGCCAAACGAGTCTGCTGGCCACCCGCGATGAAGCCGTGCTTTCCTTTTTCGAGAGTTGACCTTTTTGCTAAAAATCGCGAAGCGGTAATTTCTTTGTGCCACTTAGTCGTAGGTAAGCGCGGGAGCACCACGCAAAACGAAAGCGCCTCGTCAGTGTTCCCCAACAGCTTTTCAAAGTGCGTAACCATCTTCCCAATGAACAAATCGTCGAAAGGAGGGTTCGCCTCGAAGCTCCCCGACGTGGGCCGAAACTTGAACACGTCACCCACACTCCCGAAGTGCTGATCAATGTCGCAATACGCGCTGCAGTACCTGCGCCAGTGCGTGTTTAGCGGTGACGCGCACAGTTCCATTGCGACGTCGAAACTGTCATGGAGGTATTGCAAAAACGCACCGGGCACTGCCGCTTGCATCGCGCCCGCTTTGTAGTGCCCGCCCTGCGCGGAGTTGTACCTCGATAAAACGCAAAACAGGTCATCCTTGAACTTGTGTTGGTCCTGGCGGTGTTGTCTAGGCTGCGCGTATTTACAGTGTAACGCTTTTAGCTTTTCGAGGTGCGCGACGTTTACCTCGAGGGAAACTTTTCCGATGAAAGCCGAAAGTGTCAGTCGATCGTAACGTGTATGAGGGATTGGTATGAGTAAACAGTCAGGGTAACAGTCCGAGGGAATAGTCCCTTCTGGTCGTAGTAGTCTCTCCTGGTACGAGTATGGGCAATCAGGTAGGCGGAATGTGGTGATTGGAAATACTCACCTTTCCCAAAGGTGAGGGAAACTTTTCGCGCGCCGGCTTTTGTGGTTTTTTCGTCGCCGTTTTCATTTTTATTTTCAGGATACACCCCGGGCTCCCCGTTCCCCCCCACCTCGAACGGAGCACTCATCTTGACGAACTTTCGTTTCCCTGCGGAGTGTTCTTTCGTGAGCATCGCGCGGGCTTTCCCCACGGCTTTTGAAAGCTCCAAACCTACGCCCACGATTTCGTACTTCGTGAGACCGGCGGCTTCCAGTTTTTTCGCCAGCGCCGCATCTTTCTTCGCGCATTCGGCATCCGGTAACACCGGGTCCAGGGTTAACGACTCGTCATTGCTGTTACCTTTCTGGCTTCTTTGTTCCAGTGCCTTGGCAGCAGCAGAGCTAGCTCGTACCGAGTACAGCCAGTTCTCGAAGTGCGACCACCAGCGGCCGCCCAAGGTTTTGCCGCACGCGGATTCAAACACCGACGCGATTGACGAAACCGCCCGGTGCCGCGAAGCCTCCGACGAAGGGTCGCCGCGCCGTTTTGGCTCATCGTTGTCACGCCGAACTTTCTTTCGCTGCTTGCCAAACTCGGAAACCGCGATGACACCACGTTGCGTCTCCGTGTTCATGGCACGGGAGGGTAGGTACTCGTCCTCCTCCTCATCGGAAGAGCCATCGGAAGACGCATCTGCCGTCGCGGCGGCGGCGTCGGCCGCGAAATCCCGGCCCCCGGTCTGCGCCTTGCGCATCTCCGCGAACAAAGCCTGCATGTCCGCCATGGCTGGTCAGGGTTTTGGCGTGAAGGCGGGCGGCCAGGACGCGTCTGGCGCGAAACACCGCTTTTCGGCGTACCGTACCACTCCCACGCGGCCCGGGACGCGGGCGTGATGGAAAGTGACGCATTGCGTGAGGTTATTGATTTCAGCAGTTCGTTGTTCGCGAAATTCTAATTGTCTCATTCGTCACACCCCCACCTACTCTTCACCCCCTTAGCTACTCCGCCGGCGGCGGCTGCGCGGTTATCGAAAGCCACTTCCACGTCGTGTCGCCGAACATCTCCTTCCCCCCAAACGTAAACGCCACCGCCCACAAAAGCGCCACCGCGAAGACGGCCAGCGCGCCGCGTAAGGATCGGGTGGCGTATTTTTTAATCACCGGGTCGACCGTGATGGTGTTTTTTTGATGCGCGTGCGTGGACGTGCTCGTCGCAGTGCCTTCTTCACGCGTGGTGTCACCAGTGGTGTCATCACTTCTCAGAAGCGCCTCATCGCTGTCCCCCCCTACCATACCCACCTCTCCAGACACGTGCGGCCAGAAGTAATACGCGTTCGTCGCCCACGCCAGGGGTAACAGGAACCACCCCAGGTACCAGAACCGTTTAGCCATCAATCGCGCCTCGGCGAGGGGCAGGCCTTTTGTGGTATCCACGGTGGCGACCCACGGCTGCTCCTCGGGTTGGTTAGGTGCGGTGGTCGGGGCGGACATGACGCAATGCGCAGTCTACGTATTCCGCGAACGGGAAGGTCACGCAAGTCCGGTCAAAAAAGCGTATCGGTCCCCACGGACGCTTGGCGTGCGCGCCCGCGCGACTGACACGCGCCGAAACGAGGCGTGCCGTTTTCCGCTGATTCGAATGAACCAAAAAATCGGCAAGTGGTGTTACACGACAACCAAGCAACGACGCCTCGCCATCCCATCACTCGAGCCGACGCGCGCGTCACGGCACCGGGGCCATGCGCCGGCCCGTGTTGGTACGTGTCGCGCTCGTCGCGCTTGCGTTCACGACACGGGGCGGGCACGCGGCGGTGTACGACGACGGGAGCGGAACGCCGTACGTCGCGGGCGGCGAGCACGGTTCCGTGATTGGTGGAAATGGCCATCATCTCGGACTCGGCCTCGGCCCGGGAAGCGATCCGTGGCGCGTCGGCGACGCACAGTCCCACGGGGTTTCCCCTGAGTCGCTTGCCGAGACGATCGGCTCGATGATGGAACTGCCCGGCCGGTCCTGTTTGGTGGTGGTGAGGGACGGCGAGATAATCGGTGAGACGTACGACACGCGGTGGGGCGTGGACAAAGACACCACAGCGCGCACGGATTCGGTCGGGGCCATCGCCACCGTGGCGCTGGTTGGCGCGGCGGTGACGAAAGGTTTGTTCGCCCTGGACGTACCTCTAGTTATGTACGGGCTACAAGAGTCAGTCTTTCCGGTGTTCGGTGCGGTTCACGGGTTAAAAGTAACCCCTCGGCACCTGCTTTCGCAGACGCACGGCGGGGGCGAGGTCGCTCCAGGGATTGTTTTTCGCGTGGACGACGACCCGAAGTTCGTGGGCCTGCTTTTCTCCCTGATTGAAAAAACAAGCGGCGCGAGCGTTGAGAACTTCGCGTCGGCCGTGTTGGGCACGCCGCTGGGGATCGACACCGGGACCATGTTTAATGGAGTTAAACGTACTAACCAACCGTACGTTGGGAATATCGAGACTGGTACCAGTACGTTCAAGACGTGGTACTCGGGCGGACAAATACGGACGACCTGTCGCGACGTCGCAAAGCTGGCGCAGCTTTTCCTGAACGCCGGGCGCTGGATCGACGGCAGTACCAATCGTCCAGTTCAAATCCTGTCTCCGAAGTTCACCCGCGAAGCCTTTTCATCAGCCATGAACTTTCCAAACGCAAACAAAGCCTTCGGGTTGTTGGCGTGGAGTCACGACCCGCTTGTTAGTAGTAGCTTGGGTAGTACAGGTAGCGAGTCTCACAAATCCGGAAATACGGAACACTCCTGTTGCGCCCCCGTTACCTCGGCGCGCGCGTGCGGAGAAAGGTGCGTATTTCCCACTCACCACGTTCCGCCGACTGATTGCCCATACTCGTACCAGAAGGGACTATTACCTCTGCCCATTACCCTGACTGTTTACTCATACACATTACGAGAGACTGACACTTTTCTTTTTACAATCTCAGCGCAAAAGGGTTACCCTCCCACGGGTTGCTTTTCGGCAAGACAGTTACCGAAAAAGTCGACGTGTTTCTTGGGAACCGCGGATCGGCGATTTTCATGTTGTCGGAACGGAACGTTTTGGTGGTGAGTCTTGGAAGAACCGTGTTCGGCACAGAAACGTGTCGCGCCGAGGCGGCGTCGGTTCTTGGCGACGGCGACGGAGGTACTACCAACGGAGCTGCGAAAAGTTCATTCAGCGACGACTACGCGTTGCTGAAACTGCTTTGGGGAGCCGTGTCGCCGGTGGCGCGTCCCGGGGATGTTGGTATGGGTAAACAGTCTGAACCGTTTGTTGGTGGTAGGGATGCGCGGTATGACGTCCGTGGTGTTGGTGGTACGACCTCCGGCGGTGACGCGAAAGTTACGGTATCGAGAGACACGCGTGCCGAGTCGCACGAAAACGCGGAAGCGGACGCCTCCTCAAACGCGGTCAGGGATTTAGTGCAAAGCGCGTTTGAGGATTCCTTCCGAGCCGCGGTGGGCGGGGTGAATGCGCGTGGGGGCGATTTACCACTCAGCACGTATTCGCGCTCGGAGTCACCGAGGTTCGATCCAAGCACGGCGATTGATCCAAAGTACCAGCTTCACACCGACGCCGCGTACGAATTTCCAACCTCCACGGGCACGGGCAACGCGTTGGTGGACGCCGAGGTTGTTCGTTTGACTAACGCCAAGGCGCGGTGGTACGCGGACGTTTCGGTTCGTTTATCGCAACAAGAGCTTGCGCAAAGAACGTCGTACGAAAAGAAGTTGAGCACGTTGGAAAAAACGCAAAGGTACGGCCGGAGGGCGTTTTGCCAAATCCCGGACGACTGTTTTGCCGATTGTCCAGAGTAATTGCTCACTCACGTTACGAAAGACTGACACTTTTTTTTTTAACTCCAAAGCAAATACAAAGCCGCGTACCAAAACGCGCTCGCCGAAATCGCAGAGGCGGCTTCGATGGAAAAGGCGCTCGACAGGCGCGAGCGACACGCGGCTGGTAAGGAAGCCGCGGTTGCGTGGCGGGAATCGCAAATCGCGGAGCAACAACAACTTCGGGAGGCGCGATTGGATGCGCGTGAACAAGAGGTTGCGAAGGCGCGGGTTGCGTTTTCGGACGCGCTTGTTGACGCCAGGGCGCACCAAGGTGACACTTTTGGGGTAGGTTCTTGGGAACCGTCTTGGGAACGGTCTTGGGAGGAGTCTTCGGAGGAGTCTTCGGAACAGTCTTCGGAACAGTCTTCGGAAGATTTCTCGAAAACGGTCCGACAAGAGAACCCTGACGCCAACGCGGAAGCGAGTTTCTTTTCGCGTCGCGAAGTTGGTGCGATTTCCAAACGTAAAAAGTCGGACCGTTTGGGTTCCGATACGGTTTCAAAACCGACACGCGGCGCGGATGTCCCGGGACGCTGGAAGAAAGATGACACCCCGCCGCGTGTGTTCAATATGCGCGATATGGACTTCGTTCGGGTTTCGGTGCACGGCGGGAAGGGTGAGCAGACTAAAAGGCCATACGGGCATGACGAAAAGTTGAAAACCGCCGGGCCTAAAAAAAGGAAAGTGGATTCGCCGCCGGCCGCGACGCCGTCCGCCGACTCCAACGACCGGCGAATCGTTTTGCCTATTTCTCACCGCGCCTCTGCCGAGGCGGACGATTTCCTGGCGGACTTGGCGCCTGGTTCGCAAAAAAAACTAAAGGCCAGACTGGGGGCGCTTGCCGCGTTCGACGCCGAGTTACGCGCGGTACTGGATGATCCTGTTCGGGAACACAAATCGAGCTTGGATGATGGGACGACTGTTGTTGAAGACGACTCCGAGAATCGAAACCTGGCTAAAAATCCTTTGGAAGACAAATCCAACGAAAATCCAGCCGCGAACATCTTCGCGCAGTGGCCGACTGTCGTGTCGTCGGCGGTTACGGATGACCATTTGACTCTGACTGAGCACGACGACGTGAGTCAGACGGTTGGCACCGTGCCTCACGAAACGCGCTCAGCCACGGAAACTAAAAAACCCTACGCTCGTTTGGGGGCGAGGCACTCGGTTTGGAGTTGGATCAAAAACAGCGTCGCGTCCGTAGGGGGCGCGAAAAACGCAATTGACGAGTCGACAAATCACGGCGCTTGTCTTTGCGAGTGCCCCGGCGCGTCTTCTATGGGGGCTAGTCAGGATGACAGAGTTGCTTCGGATGCTTCGGATGCTTGCTTCGACATCGACCTGTCCCTAGTCGCAGACGCTGACGGGCCGAGTGCGTGCGTTCGCGTGGAACGCGGCGGCGCCGGCGCCGGGTCGTGTCCAACAACAGGGATGGTGAACCGGTGCGAAGCTCTTTCGGAATCAGTGGACGACGACGCCGCGGAAGACGCGACAGAAAGCTATACCTCGGAAGTAACACTCGGTTCCGACTCCGGCGGTACCGAAACCTCATCCGTGAAACTCGCGACCGACCGGCGAGTGTCGTCCAAGCCGGCGATGACGCCGACGAAGGCGACGAAGAAGGCATCCACCAAGACCACCAACAGGGCGTCGATACATTCTTCCAAGTCTTCCAAGACTTCTTCCGAAACTTCTTCCAGGAGTCCGGAAACGCAACCGAGTCATTCGCGACGCGCGAACAAAAACGCGCTCGGCGACGAAACGTTCCGCTTCGAAAAGGTGCGGTCGGTTTCGCGACTCGGCAGGGCGTGGGATGACTCCGTTGATGATGGCCTTGTCCTGGACGACTCAAGGAGTGAGGGTTATTCTCAGTCATCGTCCTATTTGGGGTACGAGGAATCAGTAGGCGACTACGTTTGTCGCCAAACGAAAACCTGCGGCGCGTTGGGAACGGAAACGAGCGCGACGAGCGCGACGAGCTCTTTCCTCGTTGAAGTGTACGCGTGCGACGCGAAAAAGTTCGCGGCGTGTCGCTGGGTTCCCGGGAAGAAATGCGGCGGCTCGAAAGCCGTTACGACGAGCGTTACAAAAGCCGTTTCACGGACCGTTACGAATCAAGCTACGAATCAAGCGACAAATTATGACCCTTCCTTGTTGCCCTCCGTGTCGAGCCAAGGCGCGTTCGCGGGCGACGGCAAACCTGAAACTTTCGGGTTCGCCCCGACGCGGCGCTTGGCCGGCGTACGCGACTGGTCGCCGAGTCATCAATTTCTCGCGGGAGGGTCTTTTGTGATCGTCGCGATCGCCGCGATCGCGCAAGCGCGGCGTACACTGGTACAAAGAGGTACCCACAAACACAAAAGTAAGCTCCGAGGCGTCCCCACGTACGACGACTCCGAGCTTGACTCGGACGAAGAAGGGGGCGACGAAGAATCGGGTTTGCTTGCGGTGAAACCCTCAACGAAGAAACCGCCGAGGGGGTTCGGCGCCGACGCGGTTGCGTTGACCAAAGGCGTGTGGGCGGCGTTCGGGGGCGAACACAGTACCGTCGCAGCAGAGGAACGGCGGCCTATTCTTTCTGATACGAAACGGGGCGGAAAAATTCTGGGTACGAAACGTGACACGACACCCGGGACGCACACGCCCCTGAGCGAACCGAAACAAACACGTCCGCCAAAACAAATGTCGCGAGTTAAACGCAAAGTCGTTTTCGACGTTGTCGAGGAACACAACGCGAGCGACGTGGCTGACGATTTTTCAGATTTCGCCGAGTCACCTGATCATCCCGGAGCGTCCGCGACGCTTCGCGCGGAGGCGGCTGCTGCGCTTGTTTCCGCGCAAAAAAAAATCGCCCGTTTGGAGCGCGCGCGCGTGGCGAGGGAAGACGCGGAGCTCCGGGAGAAATCTGTGGGGAAAAAAAGCATTCGTTTGCGAGTCGAAGGCGATACACGAAGTCGACCCGTTCCCCTGCCCGCCCCCGCCAACGCGGCGAAGGACACCGGGGTTCCAAACGCGTTCCGAGTGTGAAGTACGAACGAGGACGGGGAGGTAGGGCGTGTTTTGTGTTAGATTAATTGTAGACTAGATACACACACAAACAACACGTACGCTACACGAAAAACCTCGCCACTCGCAACACGTTTGCTCCGAACCTCGCCGCGTTGTTCGCGTGTCGCATTCGCGAAACCGTCAGGGACGCGAACAGCACGGATTCGGGAACATTTTTACCTTTTTCGGTTTCGCAGGATTTGGTGAGTTGTGTTTGAGTTGTTCTTTCCGGGTCGTCGACCCGTGGGTGTTTCCCTTTTTGTTGGTTTGTGACGGTCGAATTCCCCAGGCCCCCCACCTTGGGGAAAGGCCTTTTACCCGCGGAGGAGACGGACATGGCTCTGGTGAACCCCGCTGGCCTGACGAATTGGGGCATTTTTCCACTGGCGAACCCGCCCAGGGTGGTGAACCGTCCGCCGGGTCCTCCCAGGCCGTTGCCATCGTAGCCGCCGCCGCCGCGCGCTCCTTCTCGCTCCGAAACCGATTCACCGCCCAACTCCGTCCCGATCCCATGCCCGTCCGCGTTTGACTCGTCCAACACCCCACACCCCACGAGCACCTCTCGTGTAAGCAGCCCCCCCCCCACGTTAACCCCCTTGCCTCGCCGTTGCCCGAGACTAACCCCCACGTTCGCGAGCGCGTCCGCTTCAGAGTTGAACTGAGATACGTAAAAGAAAGTGTCAGTCTTTCGTAATGTGTAACAGGTATGAGCAAACAGTCACCCGTAATCGAGCCGAACAGTGTCGGGATTTGGGAAAGCCCCAACACGTACCTCGCGCTCCACGTGTTTCAAGGAAAAGTTCTTCGCAAACGGCGCGTCTTTAATAATCCCCCGAGCTTCATTAAGCAATGGTAACAAGTGTTCCTTTTTAACCTGCCACGTTCCGTTAACCTGGCTCACCACGAGCTTTGAGTCGCCTTTGACGCGCAAGTGCGTCACGCCTAAATCGCTCGCGGACCGCAACCCCGCGATTAACGACCTGTATTCGCTCTCGTTGTTGGTCAAATCGTCGCCCAAGTACGTCGCCAACTCGAACACCACGTCGCCTTTTTTAAGATGGTCATCAATAGTCTCGTCGTCCCGTTTAAGCAACGCCCCCGCGCCACTCGCGCCCGGGTTACCCCGGCACGCGCCGTCGAACAGCATGAGGTACTTGCCGGGCGGCAGCTTAGGTTTGGGCTGCGACGTGGATGGTTTTGGGGAAACGGCATCGTCGGATGGGATTCGGGAAACGGCATCATCCTCCGTCGCAATTGCATCGCCATCCTTGTCATCCATCCTCTCGTTGGCGTTCGTGGACATGCCCCTGCCGAAGCTTCGCGAGCTCGGCGCGGCGGTGCGTCTCTGGTTGGGTGACGTCGGCGGTGAGGTGACACCCACCACCCGGTTTGGCACTGCCGGTCGTGACCCGACATCACCACCACCACCACCCGCGTTCGCCGTGACCCACGCCGCCGCCTCGGCTTCGCTCCCGAAAGATTTGTGCAGCGCGCCTTTCATGCCGGTCACCTGTTTCGACGCTTCGTCCCACGACGCGTACACACCGGGTTCGTGACCGTGCGCCACGCCGTAGAACTTCGCCTTGTTTTTACCGCGAGGCATGTGTGTTGAGTACGGTAATCACGCCCGCCGCGCGTTTCGGAGTGTCGGCGGTTCCAACGAACGAAGAGAAGCAACGAACTTTCCCACGAAGCAACGGAAAACGAATTATCAGATGGGCAGCAAGCTACATGGGTCTTTCCAGGGGCGATGCCCTTTGCTTCTGTCGCCTGTGTGACCTGTCTGACTGTTTGCATATGTTCACCTCAAAACACGCCACGTAGACGTCGTCCGCCGGTTCGTGGCTGCTTGCTTTCTTCACTCGTCACCTCCAACATCTCGCGTGACTTCAGTCACATCTCTCCGCGCTTGGAGGCGCTTGCGTTTATCACAGCGCCGAGGATGCTCGCGGCTGAGTCGTTTACCGCGGCCGTCGCCCCCGCGCGATGCCACGTCGGGCGCGGCGTGCGGCCCACCGCGGTCGCGGCGTCGTCATCGAAGAGGATGACGTCGGTGCCGACGAAAGTTCGAGGTCGACGTGTGGTGCGCGCGCGCGCGGTGGAGACCGCGTCTACGACGGAGCAGGAGGTTGACCAGGACGACGAAGGTAACGCCGTGCCTTTGGAAACTGTGTCAGACAAGGGTAGCAATCCGGAGTCCTTCCCCAAAACCCCATCGTCCGCGAACGAAAACACGTTCGTGCGGTCCATCGCGCGGCAAGGCCGGGGCGACACGAACGGTGTGACGCTGAATGATTTGCTCGCGACACACACGGGAGGCCCGCCCAGGTTCTTCTCACCGATTCGGGATGACTTTAGGTCGGTCAAAGGGCACGCCTCTAAAGGGTCGGTCAAAGAGTACGTCTCTGACGACTACGTCAAAGCAATTGTCTCAAAGCCCACCCTGCTGTACGTTCCCGGCCTGGACGGCACCGGGTTCGCGGCGAGTTCGCAGTTCGCTTCGCTTCACGAAGATTTCAACGTAAGTTGCCTGAACGTCCCGGTGAACGACCGGGCCGACTTTTCAACGCTGGTACAGGTGGTGGTGCAGTACCTGGAGGGAATTAAGAACCCGGAAGGAGAAGGTAAAAACCCGGAAGGCGCTGCGGGATTCGAACCAAGGACCGGAAGGACCGGTACCGACGCGACGGGTGGTAACCGAGTCGTGTATCTGTTGGGCGAATCCATGGGCGGTTTAGTCGCGCTGGGCGTGGCGCAGCAAAGGCCGGATTTGGTGGATAAGCTGGTGTTAGTGAACCCCGGGTCGAGCTTCGACCGCAGTGTCTGGCCGTTGTTAGGGCCGTGGCTTCCGAGTTTACCGGAAGATGTGTACAAAGCCGTGCCGTACGTCTTAGCCCCAGTGTTGTTCGACCCGCCCAAGTTACTGGAAGGCGCGCTGAAAGCCGCGGCGGCGGGCGCCGTGGGTGCCTTGAACTCCACCACAAACGCGACTACCGACCCGTTACAAACCCCCGTCGGCGTCGCCGCGGCGTTGGCTGAGCTCGCGAACCTTTTCCCCGCCCTCGGCCAGCTCTCGTCGATTATTCCCAGAAACACGCTGGCGCACCGTTTGAAGATCTTAGAGGAAGGGTGTGCCTCCGTCAACGCGGTTGGGGCGCTCGAGAGGTTTGGTGATATGGAAGACATGGAGTCTTCCAAAAAATCCAGTCCCACAAAAAGACAAACCATAAAAACCCTGGTCCTGGTGTCAACAAACGATAACCTGATTCCCAGCGCGGATGAGGGTACGCGTTTGATGAAACGCTTGCCCCCTGGGTCGTGCGTGGTGCAGACGCTACAAGGGGCGTCGCACGCGGCGCTGCAAGAAGCCGGGGTTGACTTGACCGCGGTGATGCGCGAAAACGGGTTCGCGCCCAGGCGACCGAGCGACACGCCGTCCATGTCCAACGACCCCAAATTCACCCCTCCGTGTGCGAAAGACCTGCGCGCCGCTTTCGAGGGCCTTGAAACATTACGCTCGGTGGTGTCGCCCGTGTTCTTTTCAACCAGGGAAGACGGTAAGTATTTCGCATTTACCACATTCCGCAGACTGATTGCCCATACAAGACTGACACTTTTCTTTTTACAATCAGGTACCGTGATTCCCGGTTTGGGCGCCGTTCCCTTCGACGGAAACGGAACCCACCGTCGACCGGTTTTGCTCGTGGGAAACCACCAAACCGTCGCCCCCGACCTGCCCTTCATCCTGGAGCGGTTCATTGTTGACCGGAACGTGCTTCCGCGAGGGCTGGCGCACCCCGTGGTTATGGGGGGCGGGCGGGCGCGTGGTAGGAGCGGCGCTGACGATATCCTGGAAAAGAAAAAAGGAGAAGATCAACGCAAGAAGGACGGTACCGAGGCCGTGAAACTTCCCGATTTCTTCGGCGTCCCGCCCCCGCCCGGTCTGCAATCGCTAGTCACCACAGCGCAACGGGCGGTTGAGGCTACGTTGCGTGACGGCGCCGGCGCCGGCGCGCGAGGGCAACCCCTTACCGAAGCGGCGCGACAATTCGGGGGCGGCAACGGCCCGACGGGAATCTCCCAGTTCTCCAAGTTCGGCGCCGTTCCAGTGAGCGGTAGGAATTTGTACAAGCTGCTGAACAACGGCGAGTGCGTTTTGCTTTTCCCGGGGGGCGTTCGGGAGGCGTTCAAGCGCAAAAACGAACGGTACCAGGTACGGCCTTGGGGGCTTTCCCAAATCCAGGAACGCTGTTTCTGTTTGCTCAACACTCCGACTGACGTTTTTCTTTCCCAACCCCGCAGCTGTTCTGGCCCACGAAACCGGAGTTCATTCGCATGGCCGCGAGACACGACGCGGTGATCGTGCCGTTCAGCGCGGTCGGTGTGGAGGATGGGTTCGAGGTTGTTTTCGACGCGGACGACATCGGTCAATTACCGTTCGGGATCGGGGATGGCGTTTTAGAAAACGCGCGGAAAATTCCATCCGCGCGAAAAGTGGACACGAGAGTTACAATCGACGGCGCCGCCGAAGAAGCCTTCGTGGTGAGTATTTCCCACTCACCACATTCCGCCTCCCTGATTGCCCATACGAGACTGACACTTTCTTTTTAATCGTATCAGCAGCCCCTGCTTGTTCCGAAAATGCAGCAACGGTACTACTTCAAGTTCGGCAAGCCGATCTACACGGAGAGTCTGGGGTTGGGGAAGGGTTCTTCTGGGAAAGGTAAGAAGGGTTCTTCGGGCACTAAAAAAGAGTCGAGCAACGTTGAACAAGACGAAGCCGATTCCGAGAACACCGAAAAAGAGGTTTTGGCCATGTACCACGCGTGTCGCGAAAGCGTGGAGGACGGCATCGACTGGCTGTTACGAAAACGGGTGGAGGATCCGTTTGGGGATACGCCTGGGCGGATACTTTGGGAACAAGCGGCGGGGAAGCAGGCGCCTACTTTCATCCCGTGATGAGACGGGAGAGGCGCGGCGGAATGTGTTGATGTATTGATGACGACTCGTTTGGGGTCAAAATTCTTTCGGTCTGTTTTTTTTCACCATCTCCATGTCAATCACCCTCAGCACACCGTGGTGGTCCTCACTGTCCTTCGCGCGATCCCCCGTTGGCGGCTTGATGTCAACCCACGGCAACCCGTGGAGTGCGGTGACGCCGTGGTTCGTGGACGGGAAAGGCGAAGCCCTTGTTGCGTCGCGTGACTTACCACGAGGCACGTTGCTCGTACGCGTCGCCCCATTCGCGGCGGTGCCTTACGGAAGGTTTTTACACGTGGTGTGCTCCGGGTGTTTGCAGCCGTGCGGTGACGATGAGTCGTGCGTGTGTTCTGGATGCGGCGTGGCGAGGCACTGCGTGACGTGCGCGAGTTCAAGGACCGGCAAGGCACACCGAAAGCACGAGTGTTTCGCGTTGAGTCGATTGGCGAACCACGAATTCGGGTTGACAATCGGGCACGACGATCTGCGGTTGTTGCTACGCGTGTTGAGTTTGCGAAAAAAATGGATGGACGGCGCGGACGACGCCGACCCCGGGAATCGAACCGGGGACGATCTTCCCGTTGCGGACGGCCACGATACCCAAGGTGGTTCGTCGTGTATGACCAACGACCCTGCCACCAACGCGGCATCCGAGGACTCGGATTTGATCGTCGATACCTTTTCCGATTTCGAAAACCTGATGAGCGGCGCGGCGGGCGGCGACGACGGAAGTTTGTCAGATTCGGCATTAAACACATTAACCGAGGTGAGCAAGCAGTGTAAGTTTTTAGTCGACAGCACGTGCCGGGCTAGTTTGGATACCTATACCTCGTTGCTAGGAAGGCTACAACTCAACGGGTTCGAAATCACGACCGCGGCTGAGGCGAGGGTGGCGTGGACGTGTTCTGTTGAGGGTGACGATGCGTTGAACGGCGCTGCGACGAAAAAAAAGAAAGGCACTCCTGCGCCAAAAGCGACAGAATCAAAAAAACCAACGGGAGGGCACGCGCCAGTCGGAATAGGCGTGTACCCGTCCGCGGCGAGTTTCAACCACGACTGTAACCCGAACTGCGCGCAGAGGTTCGATGCGCACGCGTGTGTTGTGGTGGAGACGGTTTGCTTCGTGAAGAAAGGGCAAGAGCTTTGCATTCCGTACGTGGACGTTAATTTGGATTGCGAAGCGCGGAACGCGCGGTTGGAGAAAAACTTTGCTTTTTCGTGTTCCTGTTCGCGGTGTTCGCGGGAACGGAAACGGTGACGTTTTTCGGGTCCGGTGAGGTACACGTCGCGCGTCTTCTCTTGTTGTCAGAAGACGACGGTACTCACACATGGACGGGTAGGCGGTCGTATGCATAGTCTAGCATAGTTCATGTGAGAAACGACGAGTAAACGTAGGCGAAGCGAAGCGTTAAGCTGGTGTTTTTCGTTCAGGCCGAGGAAAAACGTCTTTTCGTCTTCCCGAATCTTGAGAAAATATCCCGAAATCTGGGAATTGACGGTGCCACAACGGCATGCACACGACTCCTACCATCCACGTTTGTCTTCCAACGCGATGGGCGGTAAGAAAGCTCGCGCGCGAAAGAAAAAGAGCGAGCGGTGCCGCGAGGGTAACGAGGGTGAGGCCATCCCCGGGCTTCTCGACGACATCGTCGTCACTCACGTTCTCCGATCTGAGCATTTCGACGATCCCGCAGACCTCGCACGGCTCCCAGCATTGAGCCGCGCGATGCGCGACGCGGTGGCGGCGACGGGGCTTCGGTTCGAGGAGCTTGATGAAAAACGTGCCTTGGAGCTCGGATGTTTAAGCGCGGTGCGGCGCCTGCAACGGGGAGGGCGCCTGTCACGTCAAGAACGCCTTTGTCAGGCAGCGGCGAGGGATGGACATCTCGAGGAGTTGAAGGCGTTGCGCGCGGACGGCTGCCCGTGGGACATGAACACAAGTTGAGAGGCGGCACACGGCGGGCATCTCGATGTCCTGCAGTGGACGCGCGCGAATGGGTGCCCGTGGGATGAGCATACGTGCATGAAAGCGGCCCAGGGCGGGCACCTCGAGGTGCTGCAGTGGGCACGCGCAAACGGCTGCCCGTGGGACAAGACAGGCGCAACCTGCACGGCTGCGGCGCACGGCGGGCACCTGAGGGTGCTGCAGTGGGCGCACGCGAACGGCTGCCCGTGGAACAACACGTTAAAATGCATGGCTGCGGCGAAGGGCGGGCACCTCGAGGTGCTGCAGTGGTTATGCGCGAAAGGCTGCCCGTGGGACGAGCAGACGTGCATGGTGGCGGTGGGTCGCGGGCACCTCGAGGTGCTGCAGTGGGCGCGCGCGAACGGCGCACCGTGGAACGCGAAGGAGCTGCACCTCGCCGCAGAATTGGGCCACAAGGCGATAGTGCAGGCGATTATCGAGGCGGACTCCAAAGATATCAACGCGACGGATGATGGCGCGACGCCGCTGTACGTCGCCGCTGAAGAGGGTCACGAGGCGGTGGTGCGGGCGCTGATTGAGTTGGGCGCGGACGTCAACACGGAGAAAAACGGCCGGACGCCGCTGTACATGTCTGCTGAAAAGGGCCACGGGGCGGTAGTGCGGGCGCTTATCAGGGCGGGCGCGGAAATAAATAAGAAAGATGAAATAGGGTGGACGCCGCTATGCGCAACGGCCTACGAAGGCCATGAGGGGTTGGTGCGGACGCTGCTCGAGGCGGGCGCGGACATCAACATTGTGACGAACGACGATCAGACGCCGCTGTACATCGCCGCTCAACAGGGTCAAATGGCGGTGGCGCGGGTGCTGATTCAGGCGGGCGCGGACGTCAACGCGGCGACGAATGATGGCCGAACGCCGCTGTACATGGCCACTGGATTGGGCCGCGAGCCGGTGGTACGGGTTGCTGGTCGAAGCGGGCGCTGATGTCAACCACGCGGATGTTCATGGCGTGACGGCGCTGTTCATCGCCACATACAACGGCCACGAGTCTTCGGTGCGGGTTCTCGCGAAAGCCGGCGCGGACGTGGACAAGGCGAAAAGTAACACCGTGACGCCGCTGTTCGCCGCGGCTATGAAGGGCAACAAGGGGATGGTGCGTGTGTTGATCGAGGCGGGCGCGGACGTCAACAAGATCGCGAACGGCCGAACGCCGCTGTACGTGGCGTGCCAAAACGAACACCTCAGCGGCTCCAACTTCGCGTCGCTCGTCGCAGGAGGGGATCGCGCGGCGGTTGTTACGGCTCTACGCAACGCCGGAGGGTTGTCGTTGTAACCGTCTTCCAATCCGTCAACATAGCCGTGTCGCGTCGCCGGACGTTTGCAATAAAAAAGTACCATGTACTCATGTTCAATCGCGGCAAAAATTCTCCTCAGATTGCAGTTTGGTCGTTCCCACAAACGCGCGCGCGACCGCCGCGTGTCCCGATGGCGTCGCCCGGGGACGCGAATGCTGAGTCGCAGAAGCCGACGCTTGTGGTGGAGGTGAAGCACGGCAAGAGGAAGTTTGAGATTCCGTTACCGGACGGGTTACTGGACTGCACCGTGGAGTGGTTGATGTGCCAGATCGAGAACGAAACCGACCCGATTGTTATGAGGAAACACCAAAAGCTTTTAAGCAAGGGCAAGTCTCTTGACGCGAAAGGAACGATACAAAGCCAGTGTCAGTTCAAGCACGGCAAAACGGTGGTCATGTTGCTGGCGAGCCATGGGGGGGGCGGGGCCCCGCCTGCGCCGCTGACGGCTGGCCAGGTGGCGCTGGCCAAAAGCAGAGCCGCGAAGGCGAAGAACGCGTACGAAAAGCGAAACGATTTTGACGAAAACCCGATGAAATTCGTATCCGGCCGCGCGCAAAACCTCGAGTCGCGCGCGGTGACCTGGAAAACCACCGGAATCGTGGGCCTGCGATCTTTAGCGCTGACTGACATCCCGGCCAGTGCTTTTGAGAGCGAACTTTCCGTCAGGGTGGTTGATGTTTCGGGGAACCTACTCGCGGCGGTGCCGAGAAGCGTTTCGAGTTGGCAATTCGTGGTGAAACTAAACTTCAGCTCTAATAAAATAACCGTCGCGGGCGTTCCTTGGAAGGAACTAACCGGGTTACCCAACCTGACTTGTTTAAACCTAGCGCACAACTTGTTGGCTGGGTGTTTGCCCATACGCGGACTGGGCGAAATGCCCAAGCTTCAAGAGCTCGTGCTGGACGGCAACAAAATCGAAAGCCTCGACGCGACGATTGGGGATGGGGATGAAGACTCGGGCGATACTTTCTTTTTCCCGGCCCTGACTTCTTTGGTAAGTATTTCCCATTTACCACATTCCGCCGATTGATTGGCTATACAACGACTGACATTTCATTTTACACAATCAGTCCTTCGCGAACAACTTGGTCACCGACATACCTCCCGAGTTCGGCAAATGCGACGAACTGGAACTCGTGGACGGCAGTGGCAACTTGCTCACGGAAATACCGGCCGATTTAGCCAACGCTTCAAAACTCAAAACCCTAGCCTTGGATCGGAACCCGACGCTCACCACGGCCGGGATACCGTCCGAGTTGCTGCTAAACGCAAAAGCGTTGGACTACCTCTCTGTGCATCAGTGCTCCGTGTCCATGGAGGCGTTGCGGGAAAAAAATGGCTGGCGCGAGTACGACGCGCGACGCATACGACGCGCGGGTAAAGTGCTGGCATCGAAAGTGATGCTCGGCAAAACCGCGTTCGACGAGGGGGGGGACACGGAGCGGATACGGAGACACTAGTTACGATTTTTGGTAAAACGTTTTTGACGAAAAGTTTTACCAAAACTCGCGAGTGTGTCACCCATCAATTACAACCATTCAAGCCCATCTACCTGAACCACGTTTACGTACCTTAAGCCTAACCCTGCCTACTCCCCGCAGTGTTTCAGCCTCGCGTTTCGCTTTTTGTTCTTCTTGCGTTTCTTCACCACCGTTTGCTTGCCCCGGGCGTATTTCGGGAGCTTCACGTTCGTATCAACCGTGGTGGCGAAATCTATCTCGTCGCCCGTCAGCGGTTTCATCAGGTGGCCGATTCGCACCTTCTCCGCGTCCACGGTTTTTCCCGTGTGCCGCTCGTCCCCCGTGCGTTTCTTGGCTTGGCCAACACCAACACCACCGTTTCCCGTCTCCCCCTCCCCGCCCGGTAAAACCGGCGCGGGTTTCTTCCCCTCCCACCGCATCGCCCCGGGCATGTGCATCCCCGCCACCGTGGCCATGGTGCTCCGGAGTTTCGGCCGGGGCGTGTGGTCTTTGGATTTTGTTTTTTTAAGCAAAGAGGCGGCGGCGAGCTGTTCCTGCGAAAGATGCGGGAACGACGTGTGCGTCACCACGTCGAGGGCCTTGCCGTTAGCAGTAGCAGTGCCGACAACAATTGATGACTGTTCGTCAGTACCCATCGCACTGGCCACTGCCGCGGTCGCCACCACAAGGTGCTTCGCCATGGCTTCCTTCATGAACCGCTCCTTCTCCAGGAACGCATCTCTCTTTTGATGCTTACACCGCTGCACCGTGTTGTCCTGGTACTGCTTTTGGAACGCCTTCGTCACGCCTTTTGACCTCGTGCCTTTGGAGTACAAACCCATCTTCGCGACTCACACAGGTCGTCACGGGCAAACAGCCACGGGCACGACGACAGGGACGCACGAGATTCGAACCGGACCGCGCGCGACGCCGAGTGACGTGCTGCAGTCGCGGCCGAAGGGCGTTCCGGAAAATGCGCCAAACTCGCCAGCCGCCGACTGCGCTCAGTACACTCGTGAAACTGCGCGAAAAAACAACAACCTCGGCGGCGGCTGCGTAAACGTTTCCGCCGCGCGCGGTACCACTCGCGAGCGCACACGTAAGGTTGTTACGTCGTGTTGGTCCCCGCGAACGAAACACGGCCTACGGTTGCGTGCCATCGCGTTCAACCGTCCGCGCCCGCGGTTGGTGTTTCTAGTCGCGTTTCGCGATGGCCGCCGCCAAGCCGATGTTCAGCGACGAATCTGCATCCGACTCCGGGTCGGGGTCGGGGTCGTCCTCCTCTTCAAGCTCCAGCGATTCCGATTCCAAAGCCAAAGCTAAGGAGGACTCGTCAAAGAACGTCGTATCGGGCAAGCCCACCGACACGTTCACGGTGAACCGCCAGTACGCGGAGCGGTTCGAGCACAACAAGCGACGGGAAGAGACGCACCGGCTGGCGGAAAAAGTGAAGCGCGAGTACATCATTCGGCCGGGCGACATCGGTGAGGATTCCGATTCAGACACGAGCTCATCGGAGTCCGACGAAGGCGACGTGCCCGTCAAGTTCGACACCCAGTTCGCGAAAGCGCTGTTGAGAATAAAAAACAAGGACCCGGCGATTTACGACGAGGAGAAGGCTTTGTTTTCGGACGACGACGATGACGATGTCGACGAAGCGAAAAAAGAAAGAAAAAAAAAAGCGCCCAAAAAGCAAACCCTGCGGCAAGTCACCGCGGCGCAGCTTTTGGAGGGTGGGGCTGAGGCCTTGGAGCAGGAAGAACAAGAGATGCTTACGTTACAAAAGACCACGACTGGTAGGTCATACGTCGAGGAACAGGCGGATTTGAAAAACGCGTTTAAGCACGCCGCCGGGATTGACGGCACCGAGGCGGCAACGATGGGGAAATCTAAAAAGAAGTTCATTGGGAAATCTCAGGACGCGATGGATAGCGATTCGGACAGCGATTCCGGCTCCGACAGCGACTCTGGTGGGTTGAAGGTCAAGAGACGAGATGTTGGGTTTCTTGGAGACGATGGCGGCAGTTCGGATGACGACGACGCGGACGAGGCCGGTACCCAAAAAGCCGCCGAAGCCAAGGCGAGGCTGGGGGAGTTTTTCGGAACCGAAAAGGCGAGCGACAAGAACGAACAGGTACGTATTTCCCACTGAACACATACCGCCTCTGCGATTGCCCAAACATTCCGACTGACACTTTCTTTTATTCATCTCCAGTTTCTTCGCGATTTTCTGTTACACGAACAGTGGCGGGACGGCGAGACGGGGGGTGAGGACGGCAAATCAGGGTTCACGTACAACAAAAACAGAAAAGACAAATCGAGGGACGGCGGCGATTCCGAGGACGACGCCCAGGCGTTTGACGACGCCGAGAAGTTTGAACAGGTACGTGTTTGGGCTTTCTCAAATCCGGGGACACACTGGTTACGGACCCGTCCGTGACTTTTTGAGTACACGCCCGTCATTAAAAGAGACGACTATACTACATACCCTCCAAGTGCACTGTTTGCCCTCCCGACTCTCCGACTGACGCTTTCTCGGTTGTTTCTCCCAGAAATACAACTTCCGGTTCGAAGAGCCGGACGGCGGGATGATCGTTTCGCACGCGCGTACAATAGAAGGCACGGTGCGCAAGGACAGCACCACGCGAAGAGACGCGCGGGCGTCGAGAAACGAACGGAAGGTTTCTGAAAAAGAACGCCTACGAGGTGAGGTGCGGCGGTTGAAAAACCTGAAGAGGGAAGAAATCCGGGCGAAGATGGCGCAAATCGCGCAGGTCGGCGGTTTAGCGGGCGCCGACGCCATCGCCGCCGCGGATTTGAACTCCGAGTTTGACCCCGTGGCGCACGACAAGCTGATGTCACGGATGTACGACGAGCAGTACTACTCCGGGGTGCTTCTGGATGAAAACGGTGAGGAACTTTCGAAACCCGAGTTTGGGGACTTGGACGACGAAGTCAACGAGGCGCTGGGGAAAGCCACAGAGACCGAGGGCGGCGCCGCGGACGACAGCGAGCGGTTCAAGAAGATACGGGCCGCGATGTTGAGTGCGAGCTCGAGTAAAGGACCGCAGTTCGAAGGCGACCAAGGCGACGACATCGACGATGAATGGGAGGCTGATGGAGACGAGGATGAGGACGAAGAGACGGGTGCGCAGGGTGCTGACGGCGACGAGGGCAACAACGAGGGCAACAAGTTCAGTAAACGTGCCAGCAAGCGGTGGAAAAAGGAACTGATGGAAAAGATGGACGAATACTACGCCCTGGACGCGGAGGACTTTATCGATGACGTGCCTTGCCGGTTTAAGTACAAAGAAGTCGCGCCGTCGATGTTCGGCTTGAGTACCAAGGATATTTTAGAGATGAGCGACCGGCAACTGACGCAGGTAAGGCCTTGGGCCTTTCCCAAATCCGGGCACCTACGTTTGATGCGCTGTATGGATTGCAGTAACGGCAAACGTCTTACCACCACAATAAGTGCACCTAAAAACAAGACTATTTGCCCACTGTACGAAAATCGCCCATCACGAGACGGAAGGGACTGACACTTTTCTTTTACACTCGCAGATCGTTCCGCTGAAAAAACTCGCGCCGTACCGCCACGACGCAGACTTCACCACCGCGCCGAAAGAAAAAATGCGATCCCAACGCATGGCACGGGAGTTCCTCACCGAAGCCGCCTTGAAAGGGAAAGGGTACCAGGGTAAAAAGGCGTACGACGAGAAACTCGCGAAAGGCGGTAAGAGTAGTTCCGGAAGGAAAATGACAAATCGCGAGCGCAAAGGCAAGGCGCCCATTGAATTTGGGCACCCGGATTTCGACCCCGTCGTCGCCGCCGCGACCGCCGCGGAGGACCGAACCAGCTCATACGGCCCACGAGCCTGGGGGAAGTACAACATCGAAACGAAGGGCAAGGGTAAAAGGCCATACGATGATGTCGGACACGGAAGCGGTGGCGGGGGTGAGGGTAAAAGGTCGTACGACGACGTCAACAGAGGCGAGGACAAAGGCGGTGCTAACGGCGACACGGCGATGAAACAACCCACCGCGGACGACGACGAAATCGTCCCTGGGTCCGGAAAGAACGCGAAGAAGAACCTTAAAAAGCGGCAGAAGAAGAACGAGATGGAGAAAGCCAAGGCGGCAGGGATGGTTTAGGTGCTTTTGCTTGGGGGGAATAGGTTGACTAAAAATATCAACACCCCCGTCCGATACTCCCGACTACGCGCTACAACTTTTGCGTTAGGTACTTCCGCGTTTGCGTTCGGTAAGTACTTATGCTTGGGGGGAATGGGTTGAGTAAATATATCAACACTCCCTCCTAAGTTACCGGCCCTCCCAACCACTTCGGGCCAAATCAATCAATCCCGGAGCTTGACGAAGTTCATCATCTTCCCCACCATGCTCGGCGGCCATCGTCTTATCCGTAACAGCCAATCCTCGTCTCGGTAAAGAGCGCACCCGTCGAGCGCGGGGCCGCCTTCGGTTAACACCCCGCTGTTAATTTTATCACACGCCCACCCCCAGGTCTGCTCGGCTTTGCTTGCCTTGCCCTGGGACCAGTATATCGCAGCCAAAGCGGCCCGCGCGTCTATTGACCCCGCCGCGCGTCGCGCCACGGCTTCGAATTCGTATACCGAATCTTCTTCGCGCCCCAGTTCCGCTAACACCAGCGCCGCATTAGATTTCGCGTAAATCGCGCCTGAAAGATTCCGGGAGGCTTGGAAAACCTCCGCGCTTTGTCGGTAGCTTTCCAGGGCTTCGTCGTACCGACCTAAGGAACTGAGCACGTTGCCTCTTGAGTTCAAAACGTACGGCGGCGCGCGGTCGATTGCGCTTGATAATCGAACCACCTCGTCGTAATCAATAAGCGCGTTACTGATGCCAATAAAAGAAAGTGTCAGTCTTGTGTTGGAAAACGCAGAGGCGGGATTTGGGAAACGCGCGGTACCTACCTCCACTCGCTCAACCCTTCGTACGCCAGCGCTCGGTTACTCAGTAAACCCAACGATTTGTACTCGGGTTCGTACAAGGCCACCGCGGCGTTGAAATCCGCGACCGCCAGTTTGAACCGTTTCAAATCCACCAACACCTGGCCGCGGCGCTCCAGCCACTGCCCATCGTTCGGTTCCAGCTCGTGCAACTCGGTGAGTAACGCAAACGCTTCTTCCAAGTTCTTGCTCCGGTACGCCGTTCGCGCGCGCATCTCAAGGCTCGCGAATTGCTCGTCGGTGATTGGAACCGCGTATGCGGCGAGGGCTGGACGCGCTGCTTGCATGCACGCGGCAGAAACAAGCGCCAGGGTCGCGCGGCGCATCACTGCTCTGCGGGAAAAGTCGCTTTCATCAGAGCTCGACATTTCCCTCGTCGTCTCGGTTCGTGACTCCGTGGACGAACACGGCGCGTTCGTCGCGGCGCGGGACGCGGTCGCGCGTGAAGAAACGAGCCTTCGTCGCGCCACAGCATCACGTGCCACCGACAAAACGGGGGTGACGCACGCCATGGACATCTCCGGGTGCGCGATGGAAAGTGCCGACGAAAGTTCGACACGTGTTTGGCTCTCGAGTGACGAGTTTTTGGCGCGCTCGCAGTTTTCTTGATTTTGGTGGGAATGCAATGCAAACGCGATCAAGGCCACGGACGACAGCACCCAAAGCCACTCGGGTTCGCGCGCTTCCGTGGACCGCGGCGACGCGACTTTGAAAAGGTCCCGCACCCCATCCCCCTGGGGCGGTTTATTTGACGTACCCGTCGTGATGTCGGTCGGAACCAACAGGTACGCGGACCGAGATCAAAGGCCAATTCAATTCTGACGTTCCTCAAAGTCGAACGACGTTTTCTTGAAATGCACCCGTCCCGTGTCTGACCCGTTCCCCCTCCTAATGGTCCGCCTCACCAAACCCAGCCCCGTCCGCGCGGGCACCGCGCACACCACGAAAAGCACACGGCCGCACCCGTTGCTGGCGCGGCTAATGCGCGAGCGTTTGAGGGAGCACAGCGCGCATTTGGAGGCGCAGCACGCGCAGGCCAACGTTGGGGATGGTGATGGTGGCGAGATTGACGACGACGAGACGATTGGCGGAGACGAACGCGAAAACGAACTCGTCTCGTTTCCCCGTGATCAAACAAGAGCAGCACCCACCCTGTCGGACGACGACGACGACGACGTCGACGACGACGACCTCGTGGACGATTTCGACGACTCGCAAAGCGACGAGGAGTTTGATTTGAAAAGCGCGAGGGAACGGAACCAGAATCAGAATCCTAATCCTCCGACTCCCGAAGGCCGAAGATTGGTTGACTTGGTGCGCGCCGAGGCGGACCGGGGTGGGTCTGGTGCTGGTACAGCTGCGTCTCCTTCGCAAAGACGGGTCAACTCGTTGCTTCGAATGGAGCGCGAGGTTTCGTTGCGGGCGCGGAGAGTGGATCCTATGGGCAAACAGTCAGGCACGTTCGGATCAAAGCGAAGCAAGTCGGAACGCGCGAAGAGCCAGCCGGGATTGACTTCCCGAGACAAACAAGCCTCCGCGTCTTTCGCGAAACAGGTCAACGAGCACTCCTCGGTGAGCACGCGGTCCGCGTTTCTGAACTTCGCGGGGAGCTTCTTCGGGGGCCCGAAGACTCCTGGTGTTGGATTGATGAGAAGCGACGAGTTAACGTTAGGGGGGTCGCAAAGTCCAACCGGCCTAAAGCGCGCGCCTTCGCTTTCCAAAAAAGAAGCCTCCGCGCTTTTCACGCGGCTTCACTTCGAGAAGCTAAACAAACCTGGTGAGAACGATCCGGACGAGACCTTCGCGCCTAAAATCAGCCAAAAGTCGAAAAGAATCGGAAGCAACGTCCACGCGCGCGAGAACGGCGGTTTACTTCGAGTGGAGTACCTGCTGCAAAAAGGCACGGAGACGTTACGGGAGAAGGCGCGGCGCACGGAAAAGCTGGAGCACGCGGGGGGGGGAGAAAGCACCACGGTGAACCCGGACGCAAACACAATAGACCCGTCGCATTTCTTTCTGGACACCAACACCGGCCGGCCCAGGAAACCCGGGGATTCGTACGTGCGTTCCATTCGCACTTTGGAAGACGCGGAGTTGGCGCGGAACAAAAAGCTGTGTACGTTCACTCCCAAAATCGGAAAAGCCAGCCTCGTTATTGTCCAGGAAAAGGACCGGGGCGACCCCGCTGGTGCGCGCAGAGGGCCGCTCGGTATGTACGCCCGGGGGGTTGAGTTTCTGGAGCGGCGGAAAAGGGAAGCCGCCGCGGCGGAGGCGGAACGGCGGAGCGCGGAGGACGAGGAGTGTACGTTCCGCCCGAGAAGCGCGACCGAGGTTCCGGGGTTCGTGAAACGCATCGCCGCGAAGACTCGTGAGAATCGAACGGTTGTTGAAAACGGGAACGACGGGCGCGAATTCGGGGATGGGTTTGAAGACCGTCGAAGCACTCGTGATGGGCACGCGCACACCGCACATGCGGTGCCCACCACAGCAGCGCCTCGAAGCGCAGGCTGGCTCGTCTCACCCACGTTCCAGCTCACGGGGTGGCGCGATACGTTTCGCATCGGCGGCGGCGGGGGAACGGGGGCCGATTTGGCGCGAGACGGGCACTGTTTGCCCGTGAAGTCGGTTACCGACGACCCGGTACCCCTGCCGTCCGCGCCCGCTGACCACCCCGCACGGCACCGGCTCGGCGCGCACCTTCCAATCCACTCCGAGTTGTCGCACTACAAGTTCCGAGCGATTGGGGCGAGCGCGGGCGCGGCAGCAGCGGCGACGGCGAAACGTATCGCGCGCCGAGCCGCGGACGCGGCGCACTCGGCTAACTTGGAGTCTCTCTTCGGCGAGGTCGGCGGTTCGATTCCAGGAGGAGATTCCGGCATTCCGGGAGAATTCGATTTAGGTACCCGCACCACCGGGTACGTGAAAGGCTTGTCCCAGATGAATCGCGGCGTGTTAAGCGACGCGTGGAGGGACGCGGAGAACCGGGCGTCGCACGTCGACGCGAACTACTTCGAGCTGACGCACTTGGAAAGGAACGCGCGCGCGCGTTCTGATCGCCTGTTTGCACAAAAAAGACTCACGAAATACGACGGCAGCGGGTGGCAGAACCGTGTTACGGAACCCAAAGCCCCAACCCTCGGGGTGAAGCCTGACATGTCAAAAGTCCGCGCGCTGCGAAGACCGCTGGTGGCAAAGCGGGAGGCGGCTGACCTCGGAACGTCGGGTGACGGTTTTCGGAAAAGTGCGTCCCGCGGCGGCGGTCAAACCAAAACCGGCGGGTACGGGCTTAAAAACTCGGTCACCGCGGGACCCGACGGCGGGTCAGCAGGGATAGTATCCGCGGCGGCGATACGCGTCGCGGGCGCGCGAGACACGCGGGGGCAAGCCGCGTACGGCGGCGGGTACCAATTTTCACAAGGGACGTATGGGCAAACAGTCTCAACCGGGTTGAAACACCAAACCAACCAACCCCCGCCAGTCGCGTCTCCCCTGTTTTCGCGGCTCGCCACGGGAAGCGACGGGTATTTCAAGGATGTCCGGTACCGAACCGGGGACGCGTCCTTTTCCAAAGCACAAGGCGCGAGCGCGGGTGCTCGGACCGG
>Ga0222710_1000048_pt1 | contig 50796 bp, 48 predicted proteins | sample AntAcemetage1696_FD_181143 | JGI IMG/M metagenome (GOLD analysis project Ga0222710, IMG submission 181143) | Saline water microbial communities from Ace Lake, Antarctica - #1696 | ecosystem: Environmental > Aquatic > Non-marine Saline and Alkaline > Saline | place: Antarctica: Ace Lake... | reverse complement strand
GGTTGCGCGCGGACGGCTGCCCGTGGAACTTGAGGACGTGCGCGAACGCGGCGTGGGGCGGGAATCTCGAGGTGCTTCAGTGGTTGCGCGCGAACGGCTGCCCGTGGGACGAAGGAACGTGCGCGTCGGCAGCAAGGATGGGGCGACTCGAGATGCTGTTGTGGGCGCGTGCGAACGGCTGCCCGTGGGACTCAGATACGTGCGCGTACGCTGCGTAGGGCGGGCATCTCGAGTTGATGCAGTGGGCGCGCGCGAACGGCTGCCCGTGGAACAGTTTGACGTGTGCGTACGCGGCGAGGGGCAGGCAGCTCGAGGTGCTGCAGTGGGCGCGCGCGAACGGCTGCCCGTGGGACGAGTATACGAGCCACGTGGCGGCGCAGGGCGGGCATCTCGAGGTACTGCATTGGTTGCACGCGAACGGTTGCCCGGAGTGGCCCAGTGACTCCGAAGATGAAAGCGATGTTGATGCATCAGATACGAATGAGTAAGAACAGGTTGTAAAGGCCCGCGTCGCGAAAGAGTGACACGTTATTAAATACAGATACAAATTCGGCCGGCAGACGCGCCTACTCTGAATTTCTTTATCCCCCTCACGCTTCCGGAACACGCATGTCCACGCCATTGGGGTTGACTTGTTCTTTCAGGGTTTTCGGTCGTTCAACGGCGACCTTGGGTGTGTTTTCTTTTTCGTTTTCCTTGCCGTCCGCGACATTCAAAACGGCGCCAGCCGCGGACCGGGCGATTTTTCCTTCATTTTTACAATCACCAGAGTTCCCCATTTCAAACTCCCCGTTCCCCAGCCCGCGGTTATCCCACCACTCGTGTTCCGGCGTGGCGAGCTTAGCACGCCGGTTATCCACCAAGCGAATCACGGTACCGGGTTGCACGAAATCCAGATCCTCCAGGTTTTTGTTCAGCCTCGAAACGGTGGCGATGTTTTCCTCGGTGAACTCGCCGGTGTATTGGCACAAAAGCTCGCCGACGGTCTGGCCTTCGTTTAAGGTAACGTCGATTGTCTTCCTGTTTCGTCCGGGGAACTTGGGGAAGCTCATGCGTGCGGTGCCGCCGGGTTTAGTGGACGGGGACTCGTGCATTTTCTGTACCAGGGGAGGTGGGGACGAGTGCGTGTCAGGGACGGGGACGGGGACGATTTGGGGACGACGCGGGGAGTTTCGAACTTTCGAAATCACGGCTCGGTAAGATCCGACATTGGCCACGGACCTTCACGATAACCCCACCCAGCGTGATACCGGCGGCGATGCTGAACGCGCTGGCGAAAGCGCCGGGTCCGTCGCGAGGAGCCATGTCGAGTGGGGGGGGGGCGGACGGGAAGTGCGCGGCGGAGAGGGCGAGGGGATCGGTTAAAAAAGAAACAGTTGGAAAAATAACGCGCGGAACTGGGTCGCCAAATCGGTGGACCTCCCCAAGAATCGCATCACAACCCCACGCGCGCCTACCATGGCTGACGCTGCCGCGCCAGGCGGGGACAGGAAGAAACTCCCCGAGGGGTACGTGAACAAAAACAGCGAAAAAGCGCTTCTCGGGGTGTTCTCCAGCGCGGGGTACATCGATGTCGGGAACAAGGTACGCGGGTCCCCGGTCCCCGACGCGGGAATCGCGAAATCTCCCAAATGCGGGCGCAGAGTCACGCGGCTCTCCGCGAAAATCCCAATTCTCACCTCCTCCCTACCCCCCCTCCCCGTAGGCCAAACCGCTGCCTTACCCAGTCAAGCCGCACGTCCGTTCCAGCTTCACGGGTAAACAGATGATCACCAACCCCCCGAAAGAAGGGCTTTACGGGGCGAAGCACCCTGACGTGTATCTCGACAAGCTCCATCCGTGGATCGGGGAGGGCGAGCCTTATGTTGATCGGATTAAATACGCCGAGGTCCAGGCGGAGAAGAAAGCGGGGTTTGGGACGAGTGATTTTTCGCGACGGGACGAGTTCTCCATGGACTTCCGGAGCGAGCAGTACCGGGAGGCGCTGAAAAGCGAAACACGACACGCGGGGGAGGCGACGAAAAAGGCGTATTTGGAGATGCAACGCGCGATTGAAGCGTCGGGGGGTGGCCGCGAAGACGTCGCCGACGAAGTCGAGACCACAGAAACGCTCGCGCGGAAACGAAAACTGCTTTTGCACAAAAAAACCCTGTTCGACCGTGTGTTCGAAACACGCGACCCGCGAACCGCGGTGCCGAACAGCATGACTAGTGGCAAGCCGTCTGTCAATCCCACGCAGGTTTCCTGGGAACGGGACTACGGGCACGTCAAAACGTCCGCGATGGAGTGCGGGTACGGAATAGCAGACGCGCCGCACGGGAAACCGCAATTCGCGCGCATGCCCGTGTTGAACGCCACGGTGTACCGGCCGTGCGCGATTCCTATTACGCAAACCACCGCGATATTTTCGAAAAGGCCGAAGTGAGGAGTACGTTTTTGCCGTCGGAAGGTTCTGTACTCGTAGGTGGTTGTCATATCCATACAGTCGTTTGTATTCCTCTCGCAACGCAATCGAACGTTTTTTTTATAATCGAACATATCGAGCTACTATCTAGAGCGCTACTGTAGATCCTATCCTTTCACATCACCGCGCCCGCCGTGCCCGCCCTGAATCGAACGCGATGACTCAATTTCCGCCACAACAAATCTACCGTTTCGAGCTCCCCCGTTGTCCCTCCTTGAAGAACTGCCGAAGCGTCGCGACGTGGTTCAGCACACTTTGCTTGCCGTCCCCGCTCTTGGCGCTCGTGAAGATCATCGGCGGCATTTCCTCCCAGTACTCGGAAACTTCTCGGCAAAAGCTCTCCACGTTTTCCTCCGGCCGCGCGCGTTTTCCGGCGCTGATTTTCCGCTTCTTGTCAACCTTGGTGAAAACCACGGTGACGGGAATGTCGTTTTCGCCTTGCGATGGGTAAAACAAAGTGTCAGCCTTGTAAGGCCATGTGTATGAGAAAACAGGCAGAGGTATAGCCGTCCCTTCGCAGGACGAGTATGGGAACACAAGTCATCTATAATTTGGGAAAGTCCAACACACGTACCTAAAAACTCGAGACACTCCAAATCCAGCTGCTGCGGTTTGATCGTGCTGTCAATGAGCAGCATCACCGCCAGCAAATTTTCGCGTTCCAAAAGGTACTCGCGCGTGAAAAGCGCCCATTGCTTCCGCGCGCGTTCCGGCGCGTTCGCGAACCCGTACCCGGGCAAATCGGTTAAGTACCACGTGCCGTCCCCCGTGACCATCTCGAAGTGGTTAATAGTCTGCGTTTTGCCCGGGTTCTTACTCGTCTTCGCGACTTCTTTCTTCGTCCGTCCGGTCAGCATGTTGATCAGGGAACTCTTCCCGACGTTGCTCCGGCCGATGACCGCGATTTCGGGGTGTTTCGGGGGAGGGCAGTCTTTGACTCGAACGCAGCTTTGTAGGTAACGGCACGACTTGACGCTCACGCCTTTGGCTTGCGACGCGGTTCGCTTGGTCAAGGAATCGTCCGCGTCCGTTAAAAACAACCCGTCGTCGTCCAAAAACTCGTCGTCGTCGGCGTCGTCCTCATCCTGAATGAACACGAACCCCCGTGCATCTTCCGTTTCTGTTGACGACAAAGCATCACCCACCCGGGTGGATTTCGAAGCCACTCGGAAATCGTCCTCGTCGTCGTCGTTGAAGTTGCTCGCGATCGGTTTCTTTTTGGTGTCTGTGTCAGTTTTCTTTTCAAAGTTTTTTTGTTTCGGATCGTAATCCCCCGTATCGTCGTCGTTGAAAGCGCTCAGCTCGTCGTCCACGTCTGTCTGTGTTTCGAAATCGTCGGTTCCGCCTTGCTGCGCTGCGGTGAAAGCAACGTCCGGATCATCTTTCTTGCCGCCTCTTTTCGTCCGCGCGGGAGGGCCCACGCCTTTGCGGCCGGGACGCTGGGTGTCATTCGTTTTCGCGTTGCCTTTTTGTGGCGTGGTCGTGTTTTTGGGTTTCGTGCCTTTGTTGCCTCCCGCGGGCGGCCTACGGTTCGCCGCCGCGGTGACATCCACCGCGTGTCGGTGTACCCCGTGCTTCTTCTCCAGTGACGCCGCTAGCGCGCTGGCGTCCCGCCAACCCAAGCTCGCACTGACCACCAATGTTCGCTTGAACGTAAGCCCGCTCGGAGTGATGCGCCCCTCGGGCACGCGCGGGGCGGCGGCGGCGGTAACCCGCGCGGGCGCGACGCGGCACGCCGATTGTGCGCCCAGCGCGGCGTGAAAACGAGACGACAGCATGTTCATCACCCGTCGCACGGTCATGCACTGGCCAATCGACGCGGAAGGGGGGTCCGGTGGGACGGGGGCCGCCCGTGTCGCGCGAAGTGGCGAAGAGGGCGCTGGGGCGCAATGCGCTCACGCGTTTCGTTTTTCACAAAAAAAAACAACGACGTTTTCAAACTCTTCGTCCCGGCCGAGACAAACACGCGCGCGCCTTCCGCTCGCCCTTTGTGCCCGTGACTCGCGACAAGGCACCACGGTCGAGACGTGTGTGAACTCGCTTTTGCGAATCTCGGTTGTAATTCCTTGCCCGTGCTCCACGGCATTCGAACCGGCTCCGAGGAGCCTCAACCGATCCGCGTGCCGAGGGAGTAGGCACACTTCAACTAAATTCGCACGATGCCTCCCAAACCCCGAGATCGCGAATCGGAAGCCGTGGAGGCTGAGGAGGCGAAGGCGAACAAGCGTTCGCGGAACTTGTTCGACCACGCCCTGGATGCGCGGGTGGTGTCAAGGGTCCGCCCCACAAGCGCAACCGAGCTGAAACCGAGCAAGGTTTTGAAACGCAGCGATTGCAAGGACATCCACAAAAAAAGCACGGTGAAGAAGTCGCGGTACATGACCGTGTTTCCCGGACAACTGGGTGACCTTAAAGAAGGCAAGCTCGGTTCACTCGCGAAGCTCGATACGCAGAACCCGGTGATGTACATCGAGTACCCAGGGTTCGGCCGGCTGAAGCTACAGGGAACCATCGTCCGGAGCCGAAGCACGCGGTACTTCACGCTTAACGTCAAATCAAAAGACCGTTTGAACCTGGAAGACTGGTGCGGGCGTTTCCCTTTACCACACTCCGCCTCCGCGATCGGCCCGGTTACCAAGACTGTTTACTCATACTATGGAGTACAGTATTTCCAATCCCTCATACTGGTAACTCTTACTGGCGTACTGTGGTAAATTGACACCGTACTGTGTCAATTTACCAGAGGTCACACCCCGGTACCCTTTCCAATCCCTCATACGCATCACGACCGAGGACCGACTGACACTTTCTTTTTTCCATCGCGAGGTTCGACAGCATGATCGTGTTTTCGGAATACAGCTGGGTCGGTTCGGTTGACGAAAACCCAGGAGAAACGCCGTTGCCTTTCCCGGATGCGCTGAAGTTCGTGCAACACGCGGCTGGTGATGACCCTGCGGGGGGCGACAAAGGCGCAGCCGCCGCGGCGGCGGCGGCGGTGATTCCAGTAGACTTCTCCTTCTCCGTCGCCGCGGAGGCGGGCGCCAGGCCGATGAAAACGGGAGGCGGCGCGGAAGACAAAGAGAAAGGCTCACGAAAGGACAAGGGAGCTGAAGAAGGAGGCTCACGAAAGGAAAAGGAGCCTTCGCAAGGCGAAGGGAACGACTCCGAGCCTATGGTTCTCGACCAAACTGACTCTGATCTCGAGGACGACGCGAACGACGTTTTGGCGGTTGAAGCCGCGAGCGCGCCCGCGCGCCCGCGCCGCGAATCCGCCAAAGCCGCGAAGTACGACTTCTCCGAGGTGGACGATTTCGATTTAGAGGAAGAGGACGATGACGCGGAGCGGAATTTCCGGGGGCGGGTCACCGCGACCGTGGCCAAGTCCGCGGCGCCGACCGCGGCGCCCAAGCGAAGGAGCGTCGGCGCGGGGGGTGAAAAGAAAGAAGCTAAGAAAAGAAAAAGGACCTCGGTCGGGTCGGAGAAAACAACCCCGGAAGTGCTCACCATAAGCGACGAGACCTCCGACTCTGGTGCGTTTTCCGAGGATGAGCTCTCTGAAGATGCGGCGACGAAACAGTCCTCGGAACCGGAAGAAATCGCGCCGCGGAGAGCCTCGGGCGGCGCGCCGAGCGCCGCCGCGAAACCGAAAGTTTCAAAAAAGTTCGTTCTCGACTCGGACGACGACTCGGACGAAGAAACGCCGGAGACGGAGGATAGCGACTTCGAAGCGTAGCTCTGATGAACTCGGATTGCTTTGCTTTTCTTTGCGGCTTGAGCGTGTTGAGTTTGGTTGTTGTGAAAAACAGAAGCGCTGCTTGAGCGTGTTGTAAATATCCTTAGTCTATCCAGTTATCCTGGCCAAATAAAATGCCAAGTGGGCACTTGCTTATCCTCAATCCACCTCGCGCGCGCCGCATGGCTGCCGTGGCCCCCGCCGTGGCCCTGCGCCGCGATGGCCGCGGTTGTTTCGGCACTCCCGCTGGTTCGTCACGACGCGCCTCTCGCGCCCCCTTGGTGGTACGCGCCTCTTCCACCAACACCGCGAAGGCGAAAGCCAAGTCGTCCGTGTTAGGCACGACGTTCACGAACTGGCTTCTCAACGAAGAGAAACACGGACGCATCGATGCCGACATGGCCGTGCTCCTGTCCTCCATCTCTGTGGCGTGTAAGAAAATATCCGCCGCCGTGCGGACTGATTACTACAAACAAGACGTTGATCTCCCGAAACGGGCGAACGAGCTGTTCAAAGACGCCATGGTGGGGTGCGGCAGGACTGGTGTCATCGCATCGGCCGCAAACGACCAACCCCCGTTCGCGGTTGAGGAGTCCTTCGCGGGTAACCGGGTGGTTGTTTTCGACCCGTTGGACGGCGTGACCAACGTGGACGCCGCGGTTTGCACCGGGAGCATCTTCGGAGTGTACCAAGGCAAGTCAGAGTGCGTCCCTGATTGGTCCAAAGACGGCAATAACGAATCAATCGACCAAGCGTGCGTCGCGAACGCGTGCAACCCCGGCAAAAACCTGCAAGCCGCCGGGTACTGCATGTACAGCTCAAGCACGATTTTGATGCTCACCGTTGGCGACGGGGTTTTCGGGTTCACGTACGACCCTTCCGTCGGCGAGTTCATTAACTCGCACGAACGCGTCACCATACCGAAAAGAGGGAAGATCTACTCAATCAACGAGGGAAACCGGGACGGGTGGAGTGTTGGTGTGAAGAACTGGGTAGACGCTTTGAAAAACGGCGGACCCGACGCGAACGGCAAGCCGTACAGCGCGCGGTACATCGGCAGCCTCGTGGCGGACGTGCACCGCACGTTGCTGTACGGCGGCGTGTGCGCGCAAACCGCGTCTTCGCAAAACCCGGAAGGGCGGTTACGTTTGCTCACGGAAGCCGGGCCTATGGCGTTCGTCGCGGAACAGGTGAGGAACTTTCCCAATCACCACATTCCGTCGACTGATTACTGCTCTGTATGGCGTACGTAACATTTATCAGTACTCAGAGTACTGGCAACTGTTACTAGACCCACTCCGTCTACCCTTTCCAATCCCTCATACACATTACGAGAGATTGACACTTTCTTGTTAATCGTATCAGGCTGGCGGGAAAGCGTCGACTGGATTAGGCCGCGCCCTGGACGTCACGCCGAACAGCGTGCACCAAAGAACACCTTTCTTCCTGGGGTCGCCCGAAGAGGTGGACTTCGTGGAGAAGACGCTCGGGGCTGAGGGTAGTGACAAACCGACAAAAGAGAAGCAAGCCAAAGCTACTGCTAGCGACTCCTCTAAAGCTACCGATGCCTCATCTCCTTCTAAACGACCCGCATCGGAAAAGGTTGGCACCGAAACTCTCTCGACGTGGATGTTCCGGCAGGAACAGCAAGGACACATGGACGCTGACCTTGCGGTGATCATCAACTCCATCTCGGTGGCGTGTAAGCGCATATCCAACCTGGTGGCCACCGCACCTATCGCGGGGCTCACCGGGCTCGCCGACAGCACCAACGAAAGCGGGGACGAGCAGAAGAAACTGGATATCATCTCCAACGACATTTTCTGCGACGCCATGAAAGACACTTCTCGGTGCGCGGTGATTGTCACGGAGGAAGAGGACGTGCCGCTCGGGGTGGCGGATTGTGTTTCGGGCGACTGTACGTATTGCGCGTTTCCCAAATCCCAACACTGTTTTACCGAAGCTGGTGACTGTTGTCCATATATTGCGATATACAAGACTGACCTTTTTCTTTTACAATCACAGACGTGGTGTGCTTCGACCCGATTGACGGGTCGTCGAACATCGACGCCGCGGTGCCTACCGGGTCGATCTGGGGTGTTTACAAGCCTGCGGCTGACGAGTGCAAGCTAAACCTCGACGACACGCCGGACACGGTTCTGGAGAAGTGCGTGAAAAACGCCCAGAAAACGGGCGAGTCCCTGGCCTGCGCCGGGTACGTGCTGTACTCGTCCTCAACGGTGATGATGCTCACCGTGGGCGCCGGGGTGTTTGGGTTCACGTTGGAATGGTGCGAATTTTCCGACCCACTCCAAATCTGGCCTCCACGTTTGCCCATACTCGTACCAGAAGGGACGTCTTACCTCTGCCCTGACTGTTTGTCCATACATCGCGATATACAAGACTGACACGTAAAGTTTGACAATCAGGACAACCGGGGAGTTCGTGCTGTCGCACGAGGACGTCAAGATCCCGGAAACCACGGCCTTTGACGGGCGGTGGTACAGCGGGAACCAGGGAAACGTGGATAAGTGGGCGCCCGAGATGCGCGCGTACGCGGCGCATTTGCAAAACGGAGGATCCGAAAAAGAAACCCCTTTCGTGTACCGGTACGTCGGTGCGTTGGTCGGGGACTTTCACCGCACGCTTTTATTCGGAGGGATCTGGCTGTACCCGCCCGATAGCAGCGCGCCAGAGGGCAAGGCGCGGCTTCTGTACGAAGGTAAGTGTTGCGCCTTTCCCAAATCCGACACACCGCCCGTTTTACCTCTAACGCTGGTGACTGTTCAGACCGATTACTACGACTGTTCGGACCGATTACCCTCCCTGTTGACCAGGCCATCTTCCAATACACGTCCAATACACATACCGATTACCCTGACTGCAGTCCACACATCGTCCAATACACGTCCAATACACGCCCAACAAATGGACTGACACTTCTGTTCCGTTACCCACGCTCAGTCGCGCCGATGGGGTTCATGGCGGAGCAAGCCGGCGGGATGGCGACGCGCGGGGGTTTGGCGTTGCAGCGCGTCGTGGAGGTGACCCCCGAACACATCCACCAAAGGTCACCCATGTTCGTGGGAAGCAAGAGCATGGTCGTAGGGCTGCAGAGGTTTCTGGCGAAGAAAGCGGAGGCGTAGCTAAAGAGGGGAGGAGAGGAGTGTTTTGGGGTTTAGGGGCGAGTGTAAGTGTGATGCACCTTCCCCAAAGCAGAAAGGAAAAGGTAAATTTGAAAAAACCAAAAAAAAACGCTCGCCGAAGGCCGACGTCAAACGAAACCATCGCTCCCCTTGAAAACTCCGACACCTTTTCAGTGACGGAACCACCTTCCGTCGTTCCTCCAGTCCCACCCACGCAAGTGGCAGACGCGGTTGGTGGATTCGGAGACGCGCACGGTGTGAAACGCGTCAAACCGCCTCTGCTGTGTCATGCCGCCCGCGTCGTCTGTCATGCGCAAGCGCGTCGCGATGCCGACCGCGAGGCCGAAAAAACTCGGCGCGACGAAACTCTCGGAGATGCCGGATGCGACAGCGGATCTCATCTCACGTACGTCCGGCGTCGGGTTTCCACACGCGATGCGACGTTCCAGACGTCAGTTTGATTGCGTAGCTAACCTGAACAACACCCAATTACCTTCCCTCAAACAGGCGGAGCCCACGAAACCAAAGGATTCGAGCCAGGCACGCCGTCACCCAAGGTGCGTACCCGCGAAACATCTCGTCGCGGCTTCGTTTTTTCGGCACCTCCAACGGCTCCGAACTGCCGACGCGATTTCGCGTTTCGCGACCGCGCCGGTCACGCGTTCGTGGCACGCACGCGACCCATCCCAAACACTAACCTCCGTTGCGTCTCACTCGAATCACACAGGTAACATCGAAGCGACCGACAGAGGCGTATCCAACCACCCCGGACAAGGCGCCGGGGCCGGCTGCTGGTACGTCCCGCGCGTGTAATTTCCCGAAAGTGCCGACACGTAACGCCGAAAAGAAACACGAAACTTCGGTCCCCTCCTCCCCAAGACCGAGCCTTGACCAGGGTGCTGACCAAGATACCCTCCCCCTCCCCTGCACAGCCCTCACGCTCCCCAAACGAGACGCGAGGCACTTAGCACCCCCCCAAACGATGGACATGGCGGTACGTCGCGCGTTTTCCCTCGCCGGTCTGATCGCGCCCATCCGTCGGTTCCGTCGGCTTCGCCCTTTCGCTTCCTTCGGGGTTTTTTTAGCGCGGTTCCAGTCTTCGCGTTTCGCTCACCGACTTTTGCGTTTTCTTCCACATCGCAGGAGTGGGACGTTTGGGGCATGCAGAGCGCGTTGGACACGATGCTTGGCGGGTTCGGCACCGAAAATGGGGGAACAAAAGAAACCGTGGGACGGCAAAGTCTACCCGTTCGCGGAACGTCGGCGACTCAAACTCGCCAATCTCAAAACGCAAAATTCGCGAGTCGCTCGAAAAGCGACGCCCCCGCGTCGCTTGACCAGTTCGTCGAGGCGACGAGCGCGGAGGCGGTGAGTTTCGTGGGAAGGGCCGCGCTCGCGCTGGGCGCGGTTGTCGTGGACTCCATAGAAGGCACCGCGGATTTCGTACAGAACGCGGCGAGCGCGGCGGACAGGATTGCGAACCGGGTGAGTACCTCGCCGACGGAACTGAACCGGAGAGGCGCGTTCGGTAAGGTCCTGGCGAACTTATCGCCCGGTGCGCGATCGCCCTGCAAATCGAGACAGCACACATTTCTCTCCGCGAAATCACCGTTGAAGAAGCTTTCAAGCAGCTCGAGCTACAGGCGGTCACCGTTGAAAACAGCATCCAACGCGGCGCTACTCGCGGCTGCCGCGAACGACGAATGGGGCTGGGCCGCGGTTAACTCGCCGGCGAAAGGCAAACTGCAAGACTCGGTTTCCTCCGCGGTGGCGCACTACCGACGCGAGCTCGATTCCGTCAACGGGGACAACAAAGAGTTGAGGGAGGACTTGGCGAAGCTTCGGGGTGAGCTTATTGACGCAAGGGACGCAAACGAAAGTATCAAGAAACAGAATTTGGGTCTGCAACGCCGCCAAGCGCAGAGGGACCACAGCAACGAAACCTCCGACCCGCTTCACGAACAGGTTCGACACCAGCTCGAAAATTTAGTCGCGGAGAAAGCCAAGCTGGCGCAGGAAAACGACGAGCTTTGGCGGGAAAACGAGTCACTACAAGAGCTGTTACTGCACAGCAACATGGCCACGCAGGCGGAATCGCTTTACTCGCCGGGTGGGTTGTTGGCGGATCTCTGCGCGCAGCAGCAACAGCGGCCGTTTGAAAACGCAATCGCGGGGGAAACGGGTGGGGGGGCGGGGTATGTGGCGAATACGACGGCGGAGTTGATGGAGGGGGAGGTGGTGTGTGTTGAGCCTGCTGTTGAAACTGCTGTTGAAACTGCTGAGACGGTTTCGAAACAGGTCTTGGAGGGTATTCAGGAGGGTAGCGCTACCGAGGAGGGTACCGAGGAGGCGTCTCCGCGGGTTGAGGCGGAGGTTGAAGTCGTCGAGGCGGTGGTCGTGGAGACAACCGTTGAGGTCTCGACGGCAACCGTTGAAGTCTCGACGGCACCCGTTGAAGTCTCGCCGACAGTTGTCGAAGTCTCGATGGCCAACGAAAACGTCTCGACCGCAAACGTCGAGCCCCGGGAGGGTAAGGAAAACGTGGGCCCGGGGCCCGGGGTAGAGACCGTCGCGCGGGACGCCGACGCGATTGCCAAACAACCGAAAGACAAACAAGGGGGGGGAGGGAAGAAGAAGAAGGGCCGGAAAGGGAAGAAATAGATCAACTTGGAACGACGACCTGTACCAATAAAAAAACACCATAAAAAGTCACATCAAATCCTCGCCTTCCGTCATGACCTGTGTCTGTGACGGCGTGGGAACCCCCGCAACGGGACAGCACTCCACTCCGATTGTCCCTCGCGTGATCGCGTGTACCTGTTGCTGCGCCAGCTCCGGGCTGTTTACCCACTGCTCGTAGAACGTGAACGGGCACTTCGCGACGCCTTTATCGCCGTCGCCCGAGGCATACACCCCGGTGTACCCGCGGTGCAAAAGCTTGAACAGGTGGTTCTGTGACTGGTCGTTTTGCCGGGCGTCTCTGATCGCGCTTACGCTCAGCTGCGCGTACTGCACCCCGTCCGTCTCCGTGCCGCACTCGCCCAACGTTCGCCCGTCGTTCCCCACGATTGCGCTGTGCCCAAAGTAACAATACACCCCATCGTTCCCGCTCGCGTTCGCGACCGCAACGTACACGTTGTTCATCCAGGCCATGCACTTGGCGACCATGATTTGCTGTTCCTTCGCGGGGTACATGTACCCCTGGCACCGGATGATCAGCTCAGCGCCTTTCATCGCGCAGTCGCGCCAGATTTCCGGGTAGTTACCGTCGTCGCAGATGATCAGGGAAATTTTCATTCCTTTCGGGCCGGTACTGACGTAGGTGCAGTCCCCGGGGTACCAGCCCTCGATGGGGCACCAGGGTAGAATTTTGCGATACTTCTGCATTATTTCGCCTTCGTCGTTGATCAACACCAGGGTGTTGTACGGCTGTTTTTTCGGGTCCTCGTGCTTCTCGCCGGTTAGCGAGAAAACACCCCAAACTTTCGTCTTTTTGCACGCCGCGGCGAACATATCGGTCACCGGGCCGGGAATGCTCACCGCGGTGGCGAACATCTCGTCCCGGTCGTACATGATGCCTTGCGTGCTGTATTCAGGGAACACGATTAAGTCCATGCCAGGCAAACCTTGTTTCATGCCTTCGATGATGCCGCAGATCTTTCTGACGTTTTCATGTACGTCATCGTTCGTGTGCAACCTCGGCATCTTGTATTGGTACACGCACACACCCACGGTGTCGGGGGAGCTGCTGATGTCACCGTGTCTTGACATTGTGTAGGGTGGAAGTGAATTGTTGTGAGAGTACGGGAATGCAGGTCGAGTGTGCGTGTGCGTGTGTGTGGGGACGTGCGGCCACTTCCGACACGCGTTCGCAACGCAAGTCAATCGCGTCCTTTCGGAAGGCAGGCGCGTCCTTTCGGGAAATGCCGACGCCAGCCGTTTTTCTTGGATTGACAAACGCCTTTTTTTCTTAGCTCGAGATCTGAAGATGGCACACAAGCGCGGGCGCAGACCCGACCACCTACCCGCGTTGTTTTCACTTCGTGACTCTCGACAACGCCATCTCTTGACGTCCAATATGTCCGCGACGAAACAGGGTTTCTTCATGGAGTACCAAGAGAAGCGCTTCATGGAGCACCAAGAGGCTTTCATCGTCGAGTCAGAAGATGCAATTCTGGCTCGATTGCTTGTTTTGCGAAACCTGCCTTTAGATATTACAGAGCGCATCGAGCGACTGGTGCGACACGCGGAGTGGCGCGTGTACCGCGATGCGCATACGCACCTATGGCAAACCAAACGCACACGAAGAAACGATTTGCTCAAGGAGCTCACGCGGCTGGGATGCGAGTTGCGTGACGATAGTCGGTTGTGCAGCAACTTCATCGCAGGATCACCCGGGCCCGCGCGATACGGCGTTTCGCGGTTAGAGGTGGATACCTTTCGTAAGTGGAGCGCGAAGTCGGTGTCGCGGCGGATGAATGAGATGAAATACGTGTACCAGTACTGCGCGGAGTACGCGCGCGACGTGAGCGCCATGGAAACAGAGGCTTACGATGCTGCTAACGCGTACGGTGACCCTTCGTATGGCGACTCCGAGGACGAGGACGATTGTTTCGAGCTGGGTTGTCAAGACACGTGCGGGTACCGAACTTTGGAACAGTACAACCGTGCGCTCGCGGAAGGCTGGACGGAATTTCCAACGCAATGGCCGTGGCTCACACCGGAGCAACTCAAGGCAAACGCGGAACGCGGAAGCGAAAGCGACGGCGAAAGTTCCTCCGATGACGACGAGGATGACGAGGACAATGAGGACGAGGACGACGAAGAGGAAGAGCATGAATGGTTCGATGAAAACGAAGACGAAGACTTCGATGACCCGGACGCAGGGGAGACGTACGAGTAGCCGCGTCTTGACATGATACTACGTTCAACTGTAACGATCCGTGTGTTGCAAATTTCTGCGTTTTTCATTTCCTTCTTTTCGCGGCCAATCGAGTCTCGAACTCTCGATAAAAAAACTCCCGGGGGATTTCCCGAATCGGCATCACTCGTCATGGACGCGGCTGCTGCGCCTGCGCCTGCGCAAACCAAGCCCGCGAAGAAGGGCTTCGACGCCACTTCCGTGGGGGTGTTCTCCTACCCCGGGTCGCACCATGTGAACACGGACTACGGGCTAGGGCCCAATGCGATCGGTACGTGGTGTGGTACCCACCCCGGGGTTCCAATCCTACTCTCGATTCGCCCCCGATTGTCTGACATCCCCAATCCCCACCGTCAAATCGCAAATTCAGATCTTCCCTCGCGCTGGAACGGCATGCAGATGACGCACGGCATCCCCCCGCCCCATCCGCTACAGGGCACCGCGATCGATATCGAGGTTCGGCGGTTGGGGGAGAACGACCCTTACGTGGACCCGGGGAAACACGACCGCGCCGCAGCGCACGCCGCGGAAAGGAAGCGGGTTTCGCAAAAAGGCTTCTTCCCTCCCAAAGGCAGTTTCGGGGAACTGCTTGGTCCTCGGTACGAAAACATCAACGAAGGCGACGAGAAGGACTTGGTAGTAGCAGCAGGTGGTGATTCAGAACTGAGCGCAGCCGAGGCCGCGTCCGCGCGAAAGAAAGCGTTGAAGAAACTCCCGAAGCGGGGGGTGTACACTGCGCCGGGCAAGAAAGGAAGTAGCAACACGCCCGGGGTGACGATTGGGAAAGGGCTGCAAAGCTTTCCCGAGACGTACCAGCCGGGTCGGGAATTGAGTAAAATCGCAAATCGAAAAGCGCGGGCGAGGATAGAAATCCCGTGGGGCGCTGGTTGTGCTGGGAACGGAGTAGGACGGGACTTCGATGCTGCGTTGCAGAACGTGACGTACGAACCAGGAGCGTGGGCGGACAACCAGCGGGTGCGACGAAACACCACCGTGGTGGATGGCCCGAAGCCGTTCAAGCCGGGCGGCTCGAAAATGGCGCCCGCACAAACGTGGGCGTACCAAAGCGACCCGCACGACTACGAAGCCGAGTGACGGTTAAAAGCAGTTGAAGATGCTAAGAAAGCGGGGAAGTTCAAGCCTCCAGCGGGCGCTAAAACCACCGCGCAAAGCCCGATATCGAAGTACGACAATGGCACGTGGGCGGCGCCGAGCTCGTTGCGAGAAACGCAGCTGATCAAATAGTTTCGGGACGGTTTTGTGAAACAACTGCAAAAATTATGCGAAGACGTCAATTATTCACTTCGTCACGCGCATCATGATGTCAGTCGCGTCGCCGTTCCGCGCGCGCCCCGCCCCCGCTCGCGCCACAAGCAGACACGCAATGCGCGTCTCCGCGGAGAGCGGCTCGATTCGCCGCCAAGTGCTTTCCCGGTCGGACCGGGCAAAGCTCAATTTAGGGGACGACCGTACCTTTTACGCCTCCCCCCGGATGTGCACGCACGTGGACGACGCGTTTCTCGGGCAGCTCACGACGCTTTATCGCCAGAAAATCCCCCCCGGCGGGTCCGTGTTCGACATGTGCTCGTCCTGGATCAGCCACCTTCCCGAGGAGGTTGTTTACGAAAAGGTGGTGGGCCACGGCATGAACGCGGAGGAGCTGGCGAAGAACGGGCGGCTAGATTCATTCTTCGTGAAGAATCTGAACATGGAAGAAATCAAATTCGCGGCGGAGGACAAGTCATTCGACGCCGTGACGTGCTGTGTCTCCGTGCAGGTACGGCCGTAGGGGCTTTCCCAAATCCGGGCACACTGGTTCAAGCCCCTGGTCGAGTGCACTACTCGTGATGTATGTAGAAGTTGCCTGTACTAGTAACACTACTAGTTACATTTACCAGTTCTGGCAACTGTTACGAACCTATACTCAAGACTCAAGACTGACACTTTTCTTTTACAAAAACAGTACTTGCAAAAGCCGGAAGAGGTGTTCGCGGAGGTTTTTAGGGTGCTAAAACCAGGCGGGGTGTTCATCGTGAGCTTTTCGAACCGGATGTTCTACGAAAAAGCCGTGAGCGGCTGGCGGGACGGCACCGGGTATTCCCGGTCGCAGCTGGTGAAGGTTCGCGTCGCGTTTCCCAAATCCGGGGACACCGCCCGTTTTACCTCTAACGCGCCTGTGACGGTTCGGACCTTTCGCTGGTGACTGTTCAGACCGATTACCCCTCCCTGTTGTCCATACATCGTCCAATACACGTCCAATACACATACCGATTACGGTGGCTGTTGTCCACACATCGTCCAATACACGCCCAACAAATGGACTGACACTTTGTTTTACCTATCGTAAGGAGTATTTCGGCGCCGTGGAGGGGTTCACGAAACCGGAGGTCATCACGGACGTGACCGGCGCGCCGGACGTGTCGCTTCTTGGGAAGCTTCAAAACTTCTTAAAAAGAACACAAGGCGACCCGTTCTACGCCGTCGTCGCGCACCGGAACTTCAAACCCGTGCGCGAGTAGGTAGGTGGGCATGTAAAAATAATTCAATCTTAATTTCTTTCAATCCAATTGACGACTTCGCCATCACAACTCTATGGGTTCGTCGAACCCCCTCGCGGCGTTTCCATCCACACCACCCTCCGTTCCCTGGCCCAAAAAACCGCCACCCCCCACGGAACCGCCCTCGCCTAAATCGCACCCGCCGGGAACGAGAAACTCCATTGTGGTGAGGGCGTCGCGCCACGTTTTTTTTTCCCTCTTCGTCTCCGATTTCGCGAGACCCGCGAAGCGAAAAACGACGGCGAGCACGCCGTCGTCGTCGTCTCCCTGTTTTTTTTTGAACCCGCCAGTCACACTTACCGCCCACACCACCAGCGAAGGCAGCGTTCTCAAAAACACCTCACCGCAACGTTCGCCCAACGTTTCGCCAACCAGCCCTTTCACCGACCCGTCCGCACCGTTCCTCAGCGCCGCGACCGCCGCCGCGACGACGCCGCACGCTTCGAGTTTGTCCAGTTGATTTTTTCCGTCGCCGCTCGCGACGACCCTTTCCAAAAGAAACGCACACGCCCCCGGCCCGTTCGCCGCGGCGAAAGCATCCAGCCCCTCTGGGGTTTCCGTGGCCTGCAGCACGTAGGGTAACAGGAAGCGAATCACCAGCGCGCGTGCGTTGGGGGACGGGGACAGCGCGCGCGAATTATTTTCCGAGGTATTTTCCGCAAACAGCGACGGCAACAGTGCGTTTACCCGCCGCGCGTGCGGCTCGGGGAGCTCTGCGAGGAACGCCGATAGCGCTCTGATGGTGGCTAGGAAAACCCCCGCGTCCAGTGCTGGTTCGATTCCGTGAGGGTTTTCTTTTTCTTTTTGTGAATCATCACCCGAAGAAAGCAACTCCAGAAACTCCAACAGCTTCTCGGCGACGTCGGCCAACGCGCCGACCGCGGCGGCCGCGGTTTCGGGGGAAAGAAGCGACCCCGATTTTGATTCCGATTGGCCGTCACTTCCTTCATTCAAATCAAACGCCTCGCCAGCTTCGCAATCCTGCGCGAGCGCGCTGACTAGCCGCTCGTACACGACAAGTGGGACGTGTAGCATGCGACGAGCGTTTTGGCGAACCTCGCGATCGTCCCTAGTCAGGTCGTGCAACAACACCGCGGTTTCGACGCGCGTCAACTCCAACACCAACCGGAAAAACGAAACCGAATTTTTGCCCTTGGTCTTCGTCTCCGTCAATCCCTCCGCGGCGCCGGACAGTAAATCAAAGCAAAGCCAACTCGGCCCCACCAAGTCGCACGCCGCCGCGCACAGATCGAGGGCGACGTGCCTCAGCTCTCTCGGCGCCTTCGCCCGCAACACGGAGGAAACGCCGCCGCGCAAGTCGTGGAGCCAATTCGGCATGAGCGTTATTTCGGTTGGCGTTAGTTCCTCTTTATCAGTTCCACTTTTCGCGTTCCCCAAGTTCCCCAATCGTTTCGGCCGCGCCGCCTTCGCCAGCGCCGCGGTGAGTTTCCCGAAAGGCGCGCGCGCGGGCAGGGCTGACAGGAGCAAGGATAAGCACCTCAACGCTTCTATCTGTGTCGGCTGTCCTGGCGAGCAGGCGAACGTCTTGGCTAACGCCGGAAGCGCGCGCGCCGCGGCTTTAGCGGTTTTGGCGTGTTTTTTGTCATCGGCGGATTTTTCGTCGCTGTTTTTTTTCCGTCCGCTTTCGGCGTCCCCCAACTCGCGCTCTCCCGTCGCCAGCGTCACACCATGTCCCCCCCCATCGTCGCTTTCGCTGCCGTGCCCGCACACCCCACGCATCGCGTTTGGTGACTCCAGAAGCATCGCCAGCAGACGCATGGCGCCGAGAAGGGGAAGGTTTCGGTCGGGGTCGGCGTCTTTTGCTTTTTCGGTTTCGGTTGGCGCCATCTCCGCTGCGGCGTTTTCAATCGCGACGGCGGCGGCGGCGAGAACGCCTGACTCGGCGGCTTTTCCGGCCGCGCTTTCCCCACCAGCGGCGACAACCCTGGTCGCGGCTTCGCACGCATCCGCCACCGCGGACGATGGCAGGGACGCGTAACGGCCTTTGCGCGCCATCGCGCTCCCGAAAAGCGAAAGGCGCTCCACCATTGAAACATCCGTCGCCACCGCGGGGGCTTTGCTCAGCGCCGCGCACGTCGCGAGCGCCAAAGAGTGGCTCGCGGTGGCTTGTGCCGCCCTTCCTTCGGGATCACCATCGCCTGCCCTAGGGGTGTCATCCCCGCTCGGGCTTTCAGCTGCCTCCACGGGCGACGGCGCCGCGCGGAGCATGGAGGTGACGAAGGCGTGGAATCCGGTCGCGCCGTAAACCCGTGTCAACACCAGGTCGTCATCCCCATCGGGAAGCAGCCGGGTCACGAGAAGCATGCCGACGAACTTTTTCTCGCGACTATCGCTAGACAACAGCGCCACGCACTCCTCCAGCGCAGCCGCCGCCTTTGCGGTTTCATCGCCATCCGCGTCGCCCATCGCGGCGCTCGCCCCGATCTGGTGATGTGAGCGCCGCGTTTCGGCGTTTCCAACCTACGAGTAACCTTACTTTTGCGCAAATTGATGATGGCCTGCGGATTCAGACCATCGCGCGCGCGCTCGCGGAGCGCGATGCGTCTCTCCGCGGTTGACTTTTTCCTGGACTTGTGTTTGTTTCTCGTCGTCGCAGCGCACGTCGTCCTTGTGCCGTACACGAAAGTCGAGGAGAGCTTCAACCTTCAAGCCACGCACGACGTGATGTACCACGGGTGGGCGCTTGAAAACTACGACCACCACCAATTCCCGGGGGTGGTGCCTCGGACATGTCTCGGGGCGGTTTGCTTGGCGTTGCTTACGAAACCGGTGCACCTGTTCGCCATAGCGTTGGGGGTGTCACCTTCGGACGAACAAGTCGGCACGAAAATGCACGCGCAAATCGCGTGCCGGCTGGTGTTGGCGTCGGTTGTCGTCGCATCGCTCGGCCGGTTTCGCCGAGTGCTTGGAACCGGTTTCGGCAAAGAAACCGGTTTCGCGTTTGGCGTACTCTCCGCCACGCAGTTCCACCTGCCCTTCTACGCCAGTCGCACACTGCCCAACACGTTCGCGTTAGTGCTCACCACGTTCGCGCTGGCGGACTGGCTAGACGCGCATTGCGAAAGGCTGGGGTACGGGGTTCAATCCTGGACGAAACCGGCGGAGGTACGCGCGGGCGAAGACGATTGGAAGATGGAAAAAGTACGAAAAAGAAATCTCCGAGCCGTGTTCCTCCTCACACTGGTTTGCGTGGTGTTCCGGTGCGACGTAGCTTTGCTCTTAGCGCCAGTAGGTGTGCACATGATAATTACAAACAGTCTGTCAATAAAGCAAGCCGTTACTTTCGGCGGCAAAAGCGTCGTCGCCGCGCTGGTGCTGACCATAGCGGCGGACGCCGCGTTTTGGGCGCCGCGGGCGAGGGAAAGGTACGTGTTGCGTTTCCCAAATCCAGGCACACTGTTTGCCCATGCTCGTACCAGAAGGGAGCATTACCTCTGCCCTGACTGTTTGTTCATACATCGCGATATACTCGTACCAGAAGGGACGTCTCACCTCTGTCCTGACTGTTTGTCCATACATCGCGATATACAACACTGACACTTTTCCTTCACAATCGCAAGTATTTCTGGTGTTGCTTTTCCGGAACCCGAGGAGACTCTGACCCGTAATCGATCACCACACTGGCCCGGCCCAACCGGCGCGTTCTGGCCCGAGGGTTCCGTTTTCTGGTTCAACACGTTCCTCCACAAATCCGGCGAGTACGGCGTGTCGCCTTGGTGGTGGTACTTCGGAAACGCGCTGCCGAGGGCGTTGCTGGTCGCGTTTCCCTTTGCGGTTGTTGGTGTCTTTTGCGACGCACGACGAGTCGCACCGATTTTCGCGGTCCCCACGGTCTTCGTGTCGGTGTACTCGTTCTTGCCGCACAAAGAACTGAGGTTCATCTTTCCCGCGATTCCCTTGTTCAACGCGTGCGCCGCGGTCGGGGTGGTGTTCGCGTGGGAACGGTGTGTGGTGACGCAGAGTAAGGTACCGGTGGGAAGTAGTTCCAAAGGTAAGGTACCGGTGGGAAGTACTTCCACAGGTAGTTCCAAAGGTAGTTCCAAAGGGAGTTCCACAGGTTCTTCCAAAGCGAAGGGGAAGACGATTTCGAAAAACTTTCTTCTGAAAACGCGCCTCGCGCGAGTCGTTTTCGCTGCCGGGTTTTTTTTACAAATCGCCGCGCACCTCTTGTTTCTCTCCGCCGCACAGGTGAACTACCCAGGGGGCGTCGCGTTCGCGGCTTTGCACGCCAACGCACACAAGTTCACGACGACGACTGAGACTGAGCGCCATACGAAAAGTGAACTCCGCGTGCACGTCGACGCCGCCGCGGCGATGACCGGCGTGAGCCGTTTCGGGGAGTTTCGGAGCGTCGATGCCTCGGTTAGCAGAGCAAGCGAGTCAGACGACGCTGATAACTCAAGATCAGACCGGGAGGGTAGTGTGGGCAGTGATGTGGGTGATGCGAGGGTGCGTGGTGACACCTCGCTTGTTGGTGACAAGGAAACAACACACGCGCACTCGAAAACCTCCTTAAGGTGGTTTTACTCCAAGACCGAGGGTTTGCGCCGTTTCGATTTCGCGAACCACGAGTTTGACTATTTGCTATCGCGCGAACCGGTTGTGGATGGATTTATTGTCGTGGACGTTACAGATGGGTACGCCGGGATGGAAATCGTTAGGTGGCGTGACGTGTTTCCGGTTTTTATGAAACCGCGATCAACACCGGCGATATACACGCACGCGCGCGTCCATAACCGAAAACACCGAGTGGAAGGGGAGAAGAGCGGGGAGGGCGAGGCGGGTGGGGAATTGTAATAAAATTTCACGAGGACACGAATTTGGCATCTGTCGAAGGTGGAAGGAAAGCCTTATTGCACCATTCTGATTGATGCGCGACACCTTCCACAGCTTCGCGCGCGAGGTTGGACGTCCGCGTGCGGTACACACCCGGTCGGTGTTCCCCTCGCTTCCGTGCTTGTGTCGTTTGCGCTTGACTTCCGAAATCGACTCGTGAAATGCCCAGCGCGGATCCGAACGAGCGTTCGCTTCCCGGCGCGTCACTCCGGCAAGGGGGGCACAGCCTCGATTTGATTCGGGACGGCCAGCCTAGGGGAGGGAAACGCGTCGGGCAGTACGCCCCGCAGAACTTCCCCCCCAAACCCTCGCCGCTTCCCAACGAAAGCCAGTGGAGCGAACAGTACGTCACACTCGCTCGGGCTCGTGTCGAGACCGCGAAGAGTTCCTTCGCGCATCTCGTCGGGGGCCCATCCCAAATCGAGATGGAATCTCGTTCCCCCGGTTTTTCGAGGCGCGGGACGAAGTTTGACTTTTTTTGCCATGCAACGGAGATGTCCTGTCTTCAATGGTCTTCAACGGAGATGTCCCCATAGTGCCTAATGGAGATGTCTCCACAGTGCCTAATGAAGATGTCTCCATAGTGCCTAATGAAGACGTCTCCATGGAACACCTCTGGTGTCCTCGTGACTAGTACCCCGCGTGTTAGTACGTATCCTCTGGTGGATCCTTGTGAAAGTACCCACTGGATCCTACTGCGTATCCGCTAAAAACTAACCTCGCACGAAAACACCCCAACACTAAAACCCTAACCAGCACGCACAAACGCGTCCCCATGCCCCCGAGCACGTCCCCGTGGGCGAGAGACGACACGGGTAGCAACATGGTGGACAGGGTGCAGTTCCACTCGCGGCGCGGGAAGGGTGACTTTACTCGTAACGACACGCACTTCGCCGAGCCGTGGGCGACTGATTTGGAAGACGCGGGTGTGCCTCCCCCCGGTTTCTTTGGCAACGGCTGGAAGCACCCCGATAAACCGCCGCGGCACGTCCCGCCGAGTACACTCCCGTACGCCACGGATTTCCTAGAGCCGCGGCACCCCGATATCACGTTAAAACCCAACCAGGAAAAAATCCACCCGAGCGACTTCAACAAAATCCACAAGCACAAACTGCAAAGCACGGGGATGGCGTTTCTTGAGCAGCGCGCGGAGGAGAGCGCCGGGAACTTTTCGCAGGATGCGCGGAAGGACTACCTCAGCGAGCTGAAAGCGCAGATGGACGGGCAAAAGGTACGTGTCGGGGCTTTCACAAAATCCCGGCCTCCCTGTTCCGCCCGATTACTCCGACTGTTTCCTCAGGCCACGCGTTACGAAATACTGACACTTTTCTTTTGTTTCCACGAAAAAGGCGGATCGCAGGATGGAAAACTTGAAACACTGGGGGTGGAACACCGGCCCCGCGCCCGATCCGCGGCGGAAGATTTTCGAAAAGTTCGACGTCGACGGAAGCGGCACGCTCACAATCGAAGGTTCGCGGTTTATTTCCCAAATCCCGCCGACTGTTTGCTGCTCTGTATGGAATACAGTCTGCACTGTATGGAATACAGGGCCTACCCTTTCCAATCCCGGATATACAAATCACGAAAGACTCAGACTGACACTTTGTTTTACCAATTGCAAGAACTGAAACACGTGGTGAAGCACCCGCGCGTGATCGCGGCGTTTCAATTACCACGTTCCATGAACCACGAAGAGATTGAGGAGTTCATTGAAGAGATCGACATCAACGGCGACGGCGTTATCGACTTTGATGAGTTCATCGCGTTCATCGACGCGAAGGCGGGGGATCGGGCGCAGATGAGCGAGGCGGACAAAGCGAACCTCGCGAAATCGGGGCCCGGCTCGCACTCGTTGCGGAGAATGAAAAATGAGCTGTAAAATGAGCTGGGTTTGGAAGGTAGTCATGTGGCCGTCATTGAGAGAAATGACGACGCATTCAGAATGACGAAGCGCGCGTCGTGGTGTGTATTAAGAGATATTTTATCGAACAACGAGCAGTCGCAGTCGTTCTGTTCCGTGTCTTTGCCCTGAGTCAAGTCGTGAAGGAACAGCTACCTGCGGTCGTCCTCTTCCGTGTCTTTGTCCTGTGTCGAGTCGTCATCAGACGCCTCTTGAGCGGGGTACCGTTCCACACACTCCTCCACGAATTCATCCAACTCGTCCTCGCCTTCGTCGTGGAAGGAAAAGTCAATCACCGGGTACAAAGGACTCGCGTCGCATTTCGCGTCGCCGTTGCTCAGGCGAAACGCCTCCGCCCTACGGCTCGCCGCCGCCGCCCGGCACGCGATTTCGCCGTCCATTTCAGACGGGTCAACCATCAAATCCGCGGCGAGAAGGTGTTCGAGTTCGGTTTCGCTGTCGGTACCGCGACGGTTACCTCTTTCAGCAGAGGTTTCGTCGTCTCTTTCCGAGGCGTCGTCGTCGGAACCGTCCGAATCGACGTACTCCAACCCGGTGCCGGCGTGCGCTAGGTGCGGCTCCGCGGGGTACACGGCGTACCCGCCGGGTAACGGGTCCACGGCGCGGTCGCCTTTTTCAAAAACGTCCTCCTCCGACTCCACGTACGGCGACTCACTGAACCGGCGGTTGGGTTGACTCACCTAGATATAAAAAAGAAAGTGTCAGTCTCGTACGGGCATTCAGTCGGCGGAATGTGGTAAATGGGAAACACTCACCATCATCGGCGGGGGTTCAGACACGTCGGGGGGAATGCCGGCGATGCAAGTATCTGGAAGCCCGGCTTTTTTTTTCGTATCAGCGACCACCGCGGCGGCGCTCGCTTGGCGCGCCAAGGCTTTGGTCTCCACAGCTCGCGCGGTTTCATTTCTCGTCACCGCCTCACGTGAAATGCTAGGTACCTCACCAACCGGAACCTCCGTTTCAACCGGTTGTTCGAACCAATCCCCGACAAAATCACTCGTCGACGTTCCCGCCGTGGCGAAACTCGGTCTTTGCAAACGCAAACCCGCATTTCGACCACCCCCATTTCGCCCAAACGCGAGCGCCTTGCTCAACGGCGACTTCGTCGAGCCTCGGCTTGGCGAGCTGGCGGTTTCCCACGGCAAACCCCCCATCAAGTCCCGCGAAAAACGGGAGTCTCTTTGAGAATTTGAGTCACCGACTCGCCCGCCGTCCGACCACTCGCCGCTGTCGGAAACGCTCATCTCCAACATCTCGCTTTGTAACGTCTGCACCGCCAAACGAAGCTCCTGAATCACGCGCTGCTGCTCCTCCACCACGGAGCGCGCGGCGCCGGGAGGCAGGGACGACGCGAACGAGTCGTTCTTCAAAGGCGACCTGTGCGAGGGAGACAAAATCGACGGCGACCCGGCGTGACTCGGCGAACGCGACGGGGACATGAGCTTCGCGTTTGCCGCCACGGCCCTCGCCGCGGAGCGCGCGGCGGCGACTTCGTACGAAGTCCGAGGCGCACCGCCGTATAAAGGAGCCCACGTTGGGGATGCCTTTTTACCGTTGACCACCGTTGCAGGCTCAAAGGGTACGGGAGTGCGAGGCGTTTCCTTTTCTTTTCCTTCGGGCGACGGTCGTTTCAGCAACGCGGGCCCTTCCTTTTTTTCTTCGCCGGCGTGTGAGGCCTCTCCAAACGCTTTCCTTTCCACGCGAACCAGGGCCACCGCGCGCATCGTTACCTGTGTGTCATCGCCAGCTACGCAGACGCACGAGCCCGCGAATTCGACAAAGGTTTTTTTCGTTCCCGTCTCCGTTTCGGAAACGTCGAAACAGATCGGGTGAGTTTTGCTTGGCGTCGAGCGATCCAACGGCGGGTACACTAAACACAGAAACGACCCTCGCTGCGTGGCTTTGTCCGTCAGCGAGGTGGTTTTTACGAAGCGACAACACGCGGTCCACACCGCTAGGTGCGTCACGTTCGTAACTCCCGAAACCCAGACCCCCACGATCGGAATTTGGGTCGCGGCGGCGTCGTTTTCCTTCACAGGAACCAACCGCCGGGTTTGGTCCAATGTCAGGAAACCGCTTCGCACGGGAACTTTTTTGGGAACTCGTTCATCGTCGTATGGGCATTTGGTCAGACCTGTTTGGAAACGCGTTTCAGGCTTTGCCCCACAACACTCATCCATTACCTCCCAGTGCGTCGCACTGTCCGCGATCCTCGGCGCCAGTATCGAAGTGGCGGCGAACATCAAACTCGAAACGCGCGCGTACACCGCGACGACCAGCTTTGCGTTTTTCTGGGAAACCGCTACTTGAACGGCCCAAACCGACCCCGGATTCAACGCAGTAAGGCTCGACATTTGTGTTTCCAAAGCCGTATCCGTGGCAGTTAGCTCGTCGGCACCTCCGTCGGGAAATTTCACAGCTGTTTCCAACCTCGCGCGTGCGGTTTCAAGCGTCTCTCCGTCAACAGGCGCCGATGACACAATTTTTAAACTCGTTCGCGACGAGTGCGTTTCGGTAAAGCGAGACGTACCGGTGGTTGTTTTCAACTCCGAAGGGCGTGAGGCCGCCGCCGCATCGTCCCCGTCCACTCCGTCCAGCAGCTCAAGACAGGCGGACACACACGGCTCGCCTGCGCGGTCAAGTGTGGGCCGCGCGCATACGAACGCGCCATTCGCGTTCGCCGACCCTTGCCCGTCCTTCGCGCTCGCCGTGGCGTCGACACGCAAAGCGAGGCGTTTTGAAGTCGTCGCGTTGATACACACAACTGGCGCGTGCACCAGCGCGGTTATGTGCACCACCCCGTCCCCGTCGCCGTTACTACTTAACAGAGGCGTGCAGTCCCACAGCACGATTCGCGAGGCTGGAAATCGAAACGCCTCCAGGCCTCCGCGCCGCGTTGTGTGCGACGCCGGGGGTACATTTTTTACGGTCGATGCCGATGCAAATTCGGAGTGTACACTCCTCGACGCATCCGACGATCCTGCATCTCCGCCTCGTTCCTTCTGCAAAAACCGTAACGATCGAATGTATCGCACCGCCTCGCCGACGTTCGTATCACTCGGCTCTTCCCCAGCCACGACCCGGCGCGCCTGCCTCGCGATGACGTGCCCAAGCGGGTCGCGTTTCCGGCAATGACTGGCTGGCAAAAAGTACGCAGAGGACGGTACGTTTGAAGCACCGCCGATCGCACCACCAGCGCGCGTCGCACCGTTCGTAACCGAAGCGTACCCGCGACTCGCGCCACTGCCACCGGACTCGCCCTCGCCGTGCCCAGGGTTCCACGCCATCCCACCAAAACAATCCAGATCCCCACCGCGGGAACGGGACCGCCAGAGGAGTGGCCGGGGGTGTAGTGAGGACGCTCGCTTGTCGATTTTGATTTTTTTGAGCGCCAAAAGCTGCGGACGAAGACTAGCAACAACTAAAACGTCAGGAAATCGAAGCGTCGTACGTACGTCGTCCCCACGTGCAGTTCCTCCAGGCACGTGATTTCGTTTGCGATCCAAGTTTCCGTCATCGCACTGCGCACTTACGCTTTCCCCCACCCGCCGCGACACACCCCCGGGCACTCGCACGCGCGCGACAGCGGGACATACGGACACCACCAGGTCACGTCCGTGCTTCCCTGAACATGTCGCTTTCCTGTGTGAGCGGAATGTCGCGTTTGGGGGCTTGTGTCGGGTCTCCACGCGTCGCCACGAACCGGGCGATCGCAGTTCGAGTAGTCATCTCAAGGAAGGAACGCGTCACCGCTCCCAAGAAATCGTGTCGCCGCGGCGTGACCCTCCGCGCGACCGCCACGGCGGGTTCCCCTGTGGCCACCTCTACCGACACACGCGTTTCCAGTGATTTTGCCGACCTGTGGCGCTGGCTGGAGCGGAACGGCGTGGACACATCCAAAGCCACCCCGAAGTTGATGGACGATGGGGACGGCGGGCGGCAGTGGGGTTTGGCTGCGACGAAGGACTTGGGGAGCGGCGAGGCGGTGCTGCAGGTTCCGGAGACGCTGTGGATGACGAAAGCCACCGCGATTGCGAGCCCGGTGGGTGCATTGCTTGAAGAACAGCCGGCGTGGGTGCTCGTGGCGTCGCAGTTACTTTACGAGAAATCGCTGGGCGCGGAGTCGAAATTCGCAGAGTATGTCAGGTGCCTTCCCACCACCCTAACCGCGCCGTTATTTTGGACGGCTGAAGAGCTTTCGCTGATACAAGGCTCGCAGCTGTTCCAAAACGCAGCGGGGTACGACATGTACGTGCGGAGTACTTATCAAACGTTAAAGGACACGGTCTTTGACGCGAACGAGAAAATCTTTCCCGATTCAAACTTTTCGGAAGCACAGTTCCTCTGGGCGTTCGGTACGCTGCGCGCGCGGTGCTTGCCCCCCGTGGACGTTGGGGACGAAATCGCGCTAGTTCCCGGTTTAGACCTGGTGAACCACTCGGGTTTGGTGAACGCAGTTTGGACGCGAAACGGGGGGGGGTTGGGGAGCGTTTTCGGGGGTAAGGGTGCGGGGAACTCGATGTTGTTCAGGGCGGATTCCAAAACTGTTTCCGGCACGGAGTGTTTCGTGAACTACGGCCCCGCGAAAGTCGATTCCCAGTTTCTGTTGGATTTCGGGTTTTGCGACAGTTTCTGTCAACGGCCCGGGTACGTGCTGGGGCCGATTGAAATTCCCGACACGGACGTGAACCAGTTCGACAAAAAAGACATTCTGGACGTGGCGGGGTTCAAACAAGCGCCCAGTTTCACGTTGCGCGCGTTTGAAGGTGCGCGTTTGCGCGTTTCCCAAATCAAAAGCCTCCCTGTTTTACCTCACGCTGGTGACTGTTCAGACCGATGGCCGGTGACTGTTTTCCATACATCGTCCAATACACGCGATATACTCGTACCAGAAGGGCGCATTGCCTCTGCCGTTTGTCCGCCTGTAATTACTCATAGACTACACATCACGAAACACTGACACTTTGTTTTACCCATCCCAAGACCCGCCTCCCGAACTGCGGGTTTTCGCCCGGTTGCTCAATGTGAAAGGTACGTGTTGCACTTACCAAATCCCGGACGACTGTTTTATCTCTCAGCTGGTGACTGTTCAGACCGATTACGGTGACTGTTGGCAACAAATGGACTGACCCTTTTCGGGCAAAACGTGCAAAGACGAAGACGCGTTTCTTCTGGAGGCTATTTTCCGGCAGGAAAGTTGGGGCCTCATATCCGACCCGGTTTCCAAACGGAACGAACAAGAGGCGTGTTCCACGATGGTGGGCGGGTGCGAAAGCGCGCTCAACGAGTACCCTACGCGGGTGGAAGAGGACCGGTTGGTCGCGGAGGACGCTTCGCTTCCGTCGAGGAAAAGGCTCGCGTCGAGGGTGGTGATGGGAGAGAAACAAGCGCTCACCGAAACGCTGGGGTATTTCGTCGGAATTGAAGGGAAGCTGGACAAGATGGAGTATTACCAGGAAAGGAGGTTACGCTCGCTGAACCTTTTAGACCGAGACGGGAACAGCACGTACGACCCGTTTGACGATACCATGGCGTAAACGGCCGGCGAAGAACTTTCGAGACGAAAAGGAGCACGTTGAATCCGCATACGAAGGTATTTCTATGAAACGTTTCGTGTCTTTCTGCGTTGTTTGTTTTTGCACTCGCCGAGACGCCGCGCGCGTTCTCGTATCATTGTTGAGGGCAGCCGTTTGCGATCGCCCAGTTCAACAGCTCGAGGTGTCTGTTATCTGCCGCGTTCACACACGTGGACTTGTCCCACGGGCAGCCGTTCGCATGCGCCCACTGAAGCACCTCGAGGTGTCCGCTCTCTGCCGCGTACGTGCACGTCCTCTCGTTCCACGAGCAGCCGTTTGCGCGCGCAACCACTGCAGCACCTCGAGATGCCCGCTGAACGCCGCCCCCGCGCACGCCACCCAGTTCCATGGGCAGCCGTTCGCACGCGCCCACTGCAGCACCTCGAGGTGCCCGCGCCCCGCCGCCATTGCGCACGTGTTTTCGTCCCACGGGCATCCGTTCGCGCGCAACCACTGCAGAAGCTCGAGGTGCCCACCCATTGCCGCCCCCACGCACGTCCACTTGTCCCACGTGCAGCCGTTCGCGCGCGCCCACTGCATCACCCCGAGATGCCCGCCCCTCACCGCCTTCAAGCATGTGTCTGTGTCCCACGGGCAGCCGTTCGCGCGCAACCACTGAATCACCTCGAGATGACCGCCCCACGCCGCGTTCGCGCACGTCCTCAAGTTCCACGGGCAGCCGTCCGCGCGCAACCACTGCAGCACCTCGAGATTCCCGCCAATCGCCGCGCTCGAACACAAGTCCTCGTCGTTGCACGGGCATCCATTAGCGCGCGCCCACCGTAGCACCTCGAGATGACCACCCTTTGCCGCGTAATTGCACGTCTGCTCGTGCCACGGGCATCCGTTCGCGCGCAACCACTGCAGCACCTCGAGGTGACCGTCAAACGCCGCCATCCAGCATGTGTTCGCCTCCCACTTGCAGCCGTTCGCGCGCGCCCACTGCAGCATCTCGAGATGCCCGCCCTGCGCCGCCATCGTGCACGCCCTCTCGTCCCATGGGCAGCCATTCGTGTGCGCCCACTGCAGCATCTCGAAGTGCCCGCCTTTCGCCGCGTTTGAGCACGTCCACTCGTCCCACGGCCAGCCGTCCACGCGCAACAACTTCAACTCCTCCAGCTTTCCGATCTTCGCCGCTGCCCTGCAAAGGACTTCTTCCCAACCCGACAGACCCCATCGCCGTTGCTCAACCCGCAACGTGCTTAAGTACCCGAGATCTATTGCGTCAGATAAACATACCGGTTCAAACTTCAGTCCCGTCGCCGTTACCGCGTCGCGCATCGCGCGGCTCACCGCTCGAAGCCTCGCGAGATGTAAGGGTTCGTCGAAATATTCAGACCTGAAAATGTGTTCGACGACGAGGTGGTCGGGGAGGCCGGGGATGACTTCTTGCGCGTCAGCAAGGCTCAAGAGAGTAATGCCGGACGCGATATCACCGTTCGCGACAGTATCCGCGTCGTGTGGCGCGTTGGAAGACATCGTGGAGGGTGTCTGTGCGCGCGTCGTTGTGGTGAGTTTTTATTGGGCGGTGAGAAATCGGCCAGAAACCATTGTTGACGCTAAAATACAACTTTATTCGTTCGCGGTCGTTGGGTATTTCCTCTCCGATCGCGTGCCAGACCGCGAGGCGCCTCGGGGTCTCGTCGCGACGCAAAGCCCCGCTCGCGTGCGTCGTGGTCAGGCTCGGCGCGCCTGTGTGCGTGGCCGCCACAGGCGCTGCGGGCCTCCGGCAGGCGGGTCTACGACGCCGCGGGGGATTGGAAACAAACAAAACAGCTGGAGGTAATACGCGTGCCGTGATTTGAACTCGCTCGCGTGCGTCGGTCGGGCTCGGCGTCGCGTCCGGCACGCCCCCCACACGCTCCGGTCGCCATGACGTTCACCACCCTACCTTCGGGTATGGTCCGTGAAACCAAGTTCGACAGCAAACCACGTAAGGGTTTGAACGACGGCGACCTGGTGGTGTTCCTCGACCCTGTCTCTGGTAAGCCGTACACCGTGGCGCAGAAATCGCCACAAGATTCGGATGCACCCGAAACCGTGTTTCTGTTCGGCGTGGACCACGGCGCCGCGGAAATCAGCTCCTTCACCCCGAAGACCCTGGAGCGGCTGCAAAGCCATACAGAGATACATCTGGAGGTGCAGCGCCACAGGGAATTTTGGGGGTTCCGGTCCGTTTTCGCGAACGAGCGGTTGCTTCAAGCCACGCGCAAGGGCGCGAACCGATTGCGGTTCCACGACCACCACTTCGGAACGTGGGAGGAGTGGCTGCTGGACAGCCGGTACGTCCAGGCCGTGATGGACACAAGCTGGGACCGGATAGAGGTGGTGTTCCGACACCGGCGCTTGGAGAAGCTGGAACTGAAAGTCGTGGTGGTGCGGCTCGGTAAGTGCGAGTACGACGACACGCACGCGCTGCCGGCGTCCACGCCGCTGGCGCTCGGTAAACCGGGCATGACTCAATCCATGCCTCAATCCGCCGCACGGTCGTCTCGGTACAACTCGCCCGCGTCGTCGCTATCTATGCGCCCGCCCCTTTCGTCACTTCGGCAGATGCCCGGCACCGGCGCGGACGGAAGCCGCGGGGACGTGACCAGGGAACACACCAGCGTGCTGCACGCCATGTCAGGGGCGGTGGCGAAGGAGTTCGTGGTGGCGCTTCAACGGGAGGTGAAGGAACGCGCGTCCCTGGAGCGGGAAGTCAGGGAGATGCACTTGGCGAGCGACGAGTTACGGCAATGGACGCTAGGGGAGCTGGAGCGGTTGCGTTCGTACGGCCAGACGCGGGTGGATGAAATCGCGAGTGAGTCACAGCAAGCGCTCGGCGTGGCGAGCGCCGCGGCGACGGCGCGTAGGTCCACGGAACGCGCCGTGGCGAACGCGTTCGCACGGCGACGACGCCGAGTTTACACGAGTAACGCGTTTGGCGCGATGAAAAGGTATGCGTGTGTTGAAGCGAGGACGAAAAGGTTGTTACTACGCGCCGCGAATCGGATGCGACACCGGTGCGTTTCAGGCGCGTTGGGGCGCTGGGCCGAGGTATCGAGGGAAACCAATTTGGCTCGTGTCGCCGCGACGAAACACGTAACGCGCTGGCGTCAAAGGTCCGTGGCGTCCGCGTTCGCGTCGTGGCGCGTGTTGTGGCGACGCGCATCGATGCGCAACGGCGCGGCGCGCGTGCTGATCGCCAAGGCGCGGTTTACCACGCTGGCGCCTGCCGTTAGGAAATGGCGCGCGAGCGTTTCGGAAACGAACGCCTCGAAAGCTCAAAAACGCAAAGCCGACTTGAAGTTCGCGTATCTGTCTCGCAGAACCCTGGGGCGGTGGTTTGTGGAATGGGGTGATTTGCTTGCGAACCGCGCGGTGCGGCGACGACAGGTCACCAGTGGCACCGCGCGCCTTGCGTTGCGACGCGACGCGCGAGTACGAAGCGATTGCGTTGACGCGTGGTCGAGTCTTGCGCGTCGATCGGGGGAGTTGCGACGCGCGGTGTCGCGCGCGCGCGCGCGCGTAGGGCGCACCATCCACCGCGGGTCGTTTAGGAAATGGAGGAACTTGACACTGGCCAACACGCAGAGGCGGCAACTCGTAATGCGCGCGTTAGCGCTTTCGGGGTCCACGAAGGTGTCCTCCACGTTCAAGGCGTGGCGCCGGATCGTAACGGAAAAAGCGGAGACGAGAAAAACGCGGCTCCGAAAATTACTTTCCACCTGGACGCGACGCGGGGTTAAAAAGGCCTTCAACGCGTGGTTGGACACAACATCCGAACAGAAACGAGAACGAGGTTTGCTGTTAATGGACGCCAACCGCATGACACGAAGACACACTGCCCGTGCTTTTGACCGGTGGTTTGAGGTTACTGCTGACGCTAAAAGGGTTTGCCGAATCGTTTCCAAAGTTAAAACTCGAATCGTTCGGCGAAACGCGTTCGTGTTCTTTGGCGCGTGGGTTCACGTTGTGAGTGAAAAGAAACGCCTTACCTGTTTGCTAGCAAAAGTCGTGGGGCGTATTCAGTCACGACTCCTCGCGGGCGCGTTCGACCGGTGGGTCGAGATCTTGCAGGAAACCAAGACGTCTGTGAAGAAACTCAATCGATCGGTTACGCACTTTTTAGTTTTTACTAAAAAGAAAGCATTCGCGGCTTGGCGCGCGGACGCCTACGTCACGTCTCGCGGACGCAAAATCACATCGCGCGCTTTGTCGAGGTTCACGCAGCGAAAGGTGAGTTCCGCGTTTGCGCGGTGGGCGGACATAACGGCTGGTGCTAAAAAAGCCAGAGTCGTCATCGCGAAGGTCGTGGAGCGGTGGCGCCGGCGGTGGTTGATCGCGACGTGCACCTCTTGGGTCGATTTCGTACAAGACGCCAAACGTACGCGACACGCGTTGCGCCAGTTTTTCAACCGGTACGCCCGGGCGCGGGTACACGCCGCGTTCCACGGCTGGGTCGAGGGTGTTGTTCACAAAAAAAGAGCCCGAGCGCTGGTGCAAAAGGCGGTCGCGAAGTGGTCGCGAGGCGTGTTGGCCGGATCGTTCGATTCGTGGGCGGAGAGGGTTACCCGAAACACACACTTTCGGGTTTTATCACAAAAGGTTGTTTCGAGGTGGCAGGCAAGGGTGGTATCCAGGGCGTTTGCGCGTTGGGCGGAGGTCACGTCGCGCACGAACGCGCGGCGCGTCAAAATCGCGAGCGTCGTCAAGCGGTGGACGTCCCGGGACGTCGCGAAGGCGTTTGCGCGGTGGGTTCGCGTTTTAGAAATCGCCCTCGAGTGTCGAAACGTCCTTGCAAAGGCGTTTGCTACGCGTTTGCGTGGCAATCGAGCTGGGGATGCGTTCCGGGGGTGGGTTCGTGTTGTGGATTGCGTGAAAGACGCGCGACGAAAAGTTTCAGTCGTCGTCGAGCGGTGGCGGCGACTCCAAGTCGCCGGCGCGTTCGACGGGTGGCGAGTTGGCGTGGAACAGAAAATGCGAAAGCGGTCCTTAAATCAAGTCGCGGTCGGGCGGTGGAAACACCAGCGCCTTGGCGGTGCCTTCGGGGCGTGGCTGGACCGCATGCTCGCCACTCGCCTCTCCGCCGAGCTCGCCAACCGGGCGATTCGCAAAATCACGCGACGTGAGTTGGTCAAGGCGTTTAACTCCTGGGTTGCAAATTCTGAGTATGCAAAAAGGTCACGTCAACAGCTGGAAGTCGTCGTCACGAGATGGCGCCATCGCGCTGTGTCCGTGTCTTTCGCCAGGTGGGTTTCTTTCGGGGACGAACGCAACCGGTTGCGCGTCGTGGCGGGGAAGGTGTTGCGGCGGTACGTATCGGGCTTTCCCAAATCCCGTCGACTGTTTGATGCCCCGTTCGTGACTATTCACTGTGCACACCATACATCACATACGCCCTGTTTGCGCATACAAGTCACGAACGCGGCCTTACAAGACTGACACTTTTGTTCTTTCCCAGGTTCTCGCGGCTCGCGCTGGTTTCCGCGTTCCAGACGTGGGTTTGTTCGTTGCACACGTCCACACAACTGAAGTCAATCGTTCACAGAATCGTCCAGCGAAACGTTTTGATGGCCTTTAACGGGTGGGTGGATGGGGTGTGTTTCGCGAAGAAACGCAAGGTCCAAGCGCAGCGAGCGCAGGGTATGGCGCGTAAACTCACAAGCCGCGCGAAAGCGAGCGCTTTCCGGGAGTGGCGCGAGACGACCGTCGAGGAAAAGCGAGCCGCAATGGCGGAAACCCACGGCATGACGCTTTGCCGGAACGCGCTCGCCAGGGTGTACAGGAAACACAAGCGCGAGGCGTGGGAGGTGTGGATTGGTACGGCCTTTCCCAATCAACACATCAAGAGCCTCCCTGATCGGCCCGATTACCACGACTGTTTACGTATACTATGGAGTACAGTATACCGTATACCCTTTCCAATCCCTCATACTATGGAGTACAGGGCCGGACCCCTTTCCAATCCCGGATATACGCGTCACGACCAACTGACCCTTTCGGCGTTTATCGTACCAGGTCGCGTTCGAAAAACCAAAGCCACCACCGAAAACCTGAAAACGTGTTTGACCCGAAAACGAATCGCCCAGCGCTGGTTCCTGCGGTGGTACTGGGACGCGTTCGACAGCGATATTCAAGTTGCGCTTGCGAACATTCTGGGCGCCAGCGAAAACGCGATGGACGAGGTTGGGCTGGGCGGCGGGGGCGGCGGGGGCGCGAGCGCGGTGAAAGGCGTGCGGGCGATGAAACGGCGGGACCCGGACCCGGACTCGTTTTCGGGGTCGTCGTCCTGCGACGAGTCCGGCGAGGACGAGGACATGATGCGCGCCGGCGTGGCGAACGCGGCGGACGTGATGCTTTTCGGTGCTAAAAAAATCGACCACGGAGACAAGCAGGCACTTGAAAAGGAAGCCGCGCGAGTGCTCGCGGGCCAGAGCCTACACAGCGCAAAGAAGCAAAACTTGTTCGACAACGCGGTGGGTTTGGGGGACGCGGCGTACCAAGGGAGCACGGATGAGGAAACTTCGGTTTCTTCGGTTTCTTCGGAAAGCGCCAGTCCGGTTGGTGCTGGCGAGTTTTTTTCTCCCACGATCGGGATGGAATCGGACTCGGGAGTGAAGAAAACCCAAAACCTCGCGTCTCCCACGAAAGATAAAGCCGAATCCGAGACGTCATCGGAAAGCGCGTCGCTTAACGCGTCTCCTCGAGTGTTAGGGAACCCCGGCGTGGAGTCGTACGAATCGCGAATCGCGAGGGCGGTGCAAGAGCAGCGCGTGGCGGCAAACGCGAGACGAGGGTAATTTTGATTCACAGTGGCTGTTGTGTATTTCACAAACGTTTTTTATCTGTGTTTCTGGTACGAACACGTCTTTCGTGTAACCTCTAAATTTGGAGGTATGCTCGTACCTTTCTTGCGTGGAAAACATTCACGCGGTGTAAGTCCATTCACTTGACACATAAAAGGAACCACCCCTTACTTCTTGACATCCTTCAGGTCTTTGAACTGATCGACGCCTTTGGTGAAGATGGCGCCTTGCGCCGAGAACAGCTCGGCGAGGCCGGTGTCCCCGGCGGCGCCTTTTTGGGTGAGGTACTCGTAGTACGTCATCGGCTTGTGTCCCGTGAGGTTGTAAAAGTCAGGAGAGCACCGCGAGTAGAACCCGTTCTGGAGGTACTCGAAGAACTCCGCTCTTGTTGTGCCGAAATCTTTCTCGAATTGATTAACGTCCTGCGGCTGGTACGTGATTACCTTCCCCGCGGCCTCGGGGCAGATTGTTTTCGCCTCGGCCGAGGCCAACGCTTTCGTTAACACAGCGGCGACGTCGCCCATGCTCGTGCTCTGCGCGCCGCAAATGTCGTAAAACTTATCCCCGTGCCGCTCCACGCCGTCCACGAAACAAGCAACCGCCGCCTCGCCCATGTCGTTACACGCGACGAACGAGTTCTTGCACTCGCCAAGCGGGGACTTGAACGTGTTGTCGTTTTTAATAGACTCCAACTCGTTCTTCAACAGGTGGTCTGAGATAAATTAAAAGAAAGTGTCAGTCTTGCGTGGGAAAACAAACAGTCGGCGGGATTTGGGAAATGCAAATATCATACGTACTCATGTAGAAGTTCCCGCGGATGACGGTGAGCTTTTTCCCAAACCCCGCTGCGATGAAACACTCCTCGCTCCACCAGTAGTGCTGCAACATCAGGGGTATGACCGCGTTTGATCGGCTGACGTGCGTCTCGCTATCGTACGCATTGGTGTTCGTGTCCGCCCCGAAGCACGAGACGCGCACGACGTGGTGCAAATTCTTTTTAATGGACTCAGTTTCGCCGCACCACTTCGCGAACGCCATGTGTTGGCCGATAAACTTGTCCTGCGTCGATGAGAACAAATGCGTCACGCCTTGCATCGCGGGAGCCCATGTTTTGTCATCCTCCAAATCGAACGCCACAGTCTCGTGCGCGCCGAGAGACGTGGCATACTCCGCCTTGTCCCTCGTCGCGGCTCGGACCGTGAACCCCGGGATCTGAGACAATCGAGCCACGACTTCCTTACCGACTCTTCCAGTGGAGCCCGTGACCAGGACGATCTTGTCGCTCCCGGCGGTGACGGACATGAGTCTGGTTGAGGTGTTGGTGAATCTGCGTGTGGTGGGGAACGCGGTGCGTGCAAATTTTGTCGCGGAGGTGCGAAGGGCGGACGCGAGCATCGGAATGGAATGGATGTGAATGTTAACTTTGCTGTTCAGTTGAAAACGTAAATCGTGAATTACAGTCCCTGACTCCTCCTCTTTTTGTTGTTTCCCTCCCACCGCGCTACGGGGCACCACGTCACGGGTACAAGAACATCCCTTTAATTCCCTCTGGATCGGTCACGAACCCGAGGTTTTTGTAAAAAGGCACCACGTTGCCATCCGCGAAGAGCGTTATGTTTCCGATATCGCGAGCGAGTAACGTCCGGATCATCTGAGCGATTAACGCCGAAAGTGTCAGTCGGTCGTAATGTTCGTAACTTGTATGAGCAAACAGTGCACTTGTGATGTATTTGTAAGAGCCGCGAGTACTGGTAAGAGTTACCAGTAGTGCATTTCCTTTTAATGAGTGGACGTCAAAGAGGGGCTGTGATCAGTGAGGCGGAACGTGGTAAATGGGAAAGGCCTTTACCTGTTCGCAAAGCGCTTTCCCCAAGCCTTGGCCTTGGAAATCGGGATCAAGCACGACGTCCCAAATCGTCGCGTTGAACGCGTGGTCCGAGGTGGCCCTGGCCATGCCTATTAGCTGTCGGTGGCCGAACTTTAGGACTGCTTTTTCTTTTTCGTCACGGGGGTACGTTGCGCCGGGTAACCCGACAAACGCAGATGCCTGCTTTTCTAATGAATCCGCCTCCGCCTCATCCTTTCCTGACTCCTCCTCCTCTCCGGCACCTCCGCTCAACCCGTCCCGGTCCAGTGACTCGCTCAGCTCTAAAAACAGACTCGCGACGCAGAACGAGTTATCAAGCGCGGCTTTGACTTTGTGAATCGGCCGGCGCGGCCACCCCACGCCGTCGCAAAGGCGTTCCAGGTCGTAGCAATCAACCGCCGCTGAGGTTGCAAAACGAAAAGTGTCAGTCTTGAAGTCTGAGTATGGGTGTACTGTATTGGGCGATTTATGCCGTGAGCAAACAGTCGTGTACTCTGGACTTGTGATATATGTAGTAACTTCCTTTTAATGACTAGAGTGTAGTCACGTAGGGGCTGTAAACAGTGTCGATATTTGGGAAAGTCCCGAGACGTACCGGTGGTGCTGTACACGATGCGCGCGAAACTCCCATCTGCACGTTCCGTGGTTATCAAAACCACATCTTGTTCCTCTTCGCCCGGCAACGGACCGGCCGGGGAGTTTTCAGGTGTCGGGGCGAATTCGTCCTTGGTTTCGGTCCGCGAATCCACGTCGTGTTTGGCGCGGGTTCGCACGCTTCGTCGTACGTTTCGTGGCGCGTCTCGTTGGGACGACGAACCCGAGTGATGACGATGACGTCCGTGAACACTGCCTCGAGTCGTGTCAAACGCGAATCTCGACGACGACGACGTTACCACTCGCCTCGGCGTCGAGAATGGTGGGAAACCACAACTCGCACTCGCACTCGTCGCCGCCGAGGAGTGGAACATCGCGACGCCGCCTCGCGTACGCCGCGGAGGGAGCACGCACGCGCAGCGACGTGTGCGGGACACAAGCGTGTCGCTCCTCAGAGACACCCGAAAAAATCCACTTCGGGAAATATCGCGGACACGACGTTTTACCGAAATCTTGAGATCCGGACAGAAGGCACGCGCACACTCGCGGCACGCTACGCGCGGTCGGGTAGTGTCCCGGGGGCGCGATGCACGGCCGTAAACGAGAGACCCTGGACGAATCAAGGGTGCGCACGCGTGGGTTTCGTCGTTGCTGTGACCCGTGTTGTGGCCGGCTCGGTCGGACCGAGGTCCACCATCCCATCACTTTTTTTAGCCCAAGGTGCCGTCCTCCCCACCGACTGACGTTCACCATCCATCCCCACCCCACCCCCCCCGTCTCCAGGCCCGCCGCGAAGCCTCGTTGCCCAAGGTGGCGCTGATCCGCGCGTTGCAGCAAGAAGCGATTCGCCGACGCATCGGTCGCGTGTACGACAAAACCTCCATGGCAGTCACCGGCAGGCTCCTCGAGATCAACCCCGAGGTTGTCACCGCGTGGAACTTCCGGCGCGAGTGCATCGCCAGCAGTGGCACTTCAAGCAGCAGCTCGGTTGCGGTGCCTGCAACGAAAGTGAAGGATACAGACAAGGATGCGGAGACAACCGCGGAGACAAACACATATACGACACCACGTGAAGAAGATAAAGTGTACGACGACCTGTTCCCTCTTCGCGACGAGCTCGCGCTCACCGAGCGGTGCCTTCGGAAACACCCGAAGAGTTACCCGACCTGGCACCACCGGAAGTGGACGGTTGCGCGTTTGGTTGGTGCGGTGAGTGGTGTCCGCGGTGTCCCTGGTTCGACTCCCCGCGATTCGGGAGGGAGTTGCGAGTCACACGAGTCAACCCGAAGAAAAGCGCCAACGCAGGAGACTAAACAAGCGCTGCAAGCCGAGCTTCGGTTATCCGAAAAACTCCTCACCCTGGACGACCGCAACTTCCACGGCTGGGGGTACCGCAGGTTCGTGGTGGCGACGTTGAGTAAGGTAGCAGGGAGAAGCAGTGACGCGAGTACTGATGAGAAGTACTCGAGAAGTGACGCGAGTACTGATGAGAAGTACTCGATACGCGAAACGGAGTCGGAGTCAAACGCAAACTCAAACGCGGAGGAGTTGAAATACTCCACCGAAAAGATCGAGGCGAACTTTTCAAACTACAGCGCGTGGCACCACCGGACGAAATACCTGCCGCTGGTACACGGAGTTCGGGTAACTATGCATACCGGTTACCCTGGTGCAGGAACAACGCTACCCACTGATGGAGGACCACTTACGTTACCTACCAATGGAGGACCACTCACGTTACCTACCAATGGAGGAGCGACGTTACCCACCAATGGAGGACCACTTACGTTACCTGAACAGACTAATTCTGCTGCGCTAACGTTACCCAAACGCGTCCTGGACGCCGAGTTTTCCTTGGTGCAAAACGCGTTCTTCACGGAACCCGAGGACCAGGCGGGGTGGATGTTCCACCGGTGGCTCACGGCGCAGACCGCGAGTGGGGATGGGGATGGGGACGGGGATGGGGCCGTTGTCGACAACGTCCCCGGGGAGACCACCGGGACGTACGAGCGCGAAGCGGTGTTGTGTCGGGAACTTTGCGACATGGAACCAAACTGTAAATGGCCGGTCGCGACGCTACAGCGCCTGACGCGTTTGGCGGGTCGTGACGAAGAAAGCGAGGCGCTGCTTGTGAAACTGCAAACCCTGGACCCCATGCGAAGCGCGTACTACTGCGATTGCGCCAGGGTTCTTTAACGGGGCGCGAAACGGTGATTCCTCTTGTCCGCTCGGTGTCGAAGAGAAAAAGAAAACAGTTAGGGTGACGACGCGCAATGCGATTTAGCGAGGTGCAGCACTTTTCGGCAGATAAGCAAATCCCAAAACCTCATCAAAAGAAACATGACAGCCCTTGCTTACAACCCGTTAAACGTCACACAAAGCTATTCCCGTGCGTTCGTTTTCTCTCATGTATCGCAAATTTCGTCCCACTCGTATTAGTAAGCGCGTCAACATTTATCTCCCTTACTGCAGCTGCGCGTACCACAGACCGGTGATCTTCACGTCCTTGGGCGCCTTGCTGCCCAGATCCGTGTCGGACGGCTGGATGGATTCGAACACCCCCGCGATTTCGCCAGTCAGTGCGTCGTACTTGGCGACGTTGAAAACCGCGGAGCCCTTGAGGGCGGCGACGTTCTTGTTGTTCTCCTTGAGGAGTTCGTCGGCGTCGCTTTTGGCGGGGAGCGCCACGGCGTTGTCGTAGCCGGTGGACCCGCCTCGGCCCTTGGGGTCCAGGAAGGACGACCCGCGGTAGGACGGGACGGTGAAGTCGCCGCCGAACTGCGAAGTGTTGCCCTTACCAGCGAACTCCTTCAGGGTGAACAGAAAAGGAACGCGCTCGCCGCCCGGGAGCTGCACGGTGACGGCGGCGTAATCGAGACCGTCGCGCTCCTGCACCGCGACGCTGCCGTCGCTGCCGACCTTGAAGGAACCGGTCATGCCGTCCAGGGTGTAGGTCAGGCGGGTCATGAGCTTGGTTTTGGTGAAATCGCTTTCGCCGGCTTTGAAAGAGCTTTCCTCCTTCACCGTGAACGAAGTGGGTTCCATGCAGAACTTCGAGAGTAAAAGAAAAGTGTCAGTCGCGAGTCGGCGAGTGTGGGTGTACTTCGTAACGTGTATGAGTAAACAGTCAACCGTAATCGGGTCGAACAGTGCACTTGTGCTGTATGTAGTGCACTTCCTTTTTAATGACTAGTGTAGTCAAAGAGGGTCCGTAAAAAGTCGGCGGGATTTGGGAAAGCCCCAACACGTACCTTCTCGAGCTTGTAATCCTTCGCCGGGATCTTGCTGCCGGCTTCGCCGGTTTCAACCACCGGGCACGTGTTCGCCAAACCGGTGCCTTTGACTTGCAGGTAAGTAAGACCCTGGAGCTCGTCGTAGGTCACGGCGTTGGCGGACTGCTCGGGTTGAAAGGAAAGGAAAGGGAGGGCTTTTGGTCAGTCGGGTGGAGGGAAACGCTTTTTTGCCAAAAACGTTTGCCAAAACAAAACCAAAAGTTGACAACAACAGAAGCAACAACGTCGACGTGTCGATGCCCTTCCAAGGCGCGTTGCTTCCTGGAGACTGTTCGGAACCGCGAGTGACCACCACCCGCGCGTATCGCTGCGTTTCCAAGGAGCACATCGTTTTGTCACGCAAAATGCGCCCTCGCGCGCCCGTTAACGGGTGGTTACCGGGGACGCGCAATCGATGGGAACGGAAACCGGACCGGGAATGTATCGAAACGTACCGACGCGAGCACCGCGGAGACGGCGATGCCGGCGATGAGAGCCTTGCCAGCACGTTCCACGCGTTCCACGAACGCGGGCTTTGCGGCGGAGCACTGGGTGACGGTGCTGTTGCGGGTAAGAAAATATTTGGAAAGGTCAGCGAGGTGTGTGCGGTGGGTGCACGTGATGCCGGCGAGCGGTATCCATCGAAATCGGGCCCGGGACGATGATGACATCGTGGCATCGCGACGATGCTCTCTCGACAAAGCGCGCGATCGGTCTCCCGTGACTAGTCATACATGGCAAGGTGGCCCGCGTCCACTCGCGGTGACGATGCACATGGGGTACCAACCTACGTGACCGACGCCAATGTGACGATTCGTGTCGAACCACACGCCCCGTCGCCGTCGCGTTTCCGGTGACACGACGTCGCGGTGTCAACCATCGCCCGTCGCTGCATCGCGGAAAACGTGGAAATTAGCCGGAGGGTTTATCGTCCCGGGAACGTGGACGCACCGCTTGTTCGTGCGCACGGCGGCGCGCTGCGCCATGAGGGCGTTGGTGACGGAAAGGCAAGCCATCTTTACGGTGCGGTTGGCGTCGGTGGGGACGGGCGTGTGCGGATATGAAGCCGCGATGACACGAGACGCGAGAGAGTTGCATCGAAAAACAACACCGGAAAGGCGAAAAACGATTTTTCCGTCCAATGAAAATCCCGCACGAATATTTCGCACATCTGAAAGCAGTACGTCACAGGCATCATGGATAGGCTGCCATCGGGCCCATAACACTTGGGTGCTGCACGCGACAACGAGATGCGAAATCGAGGCGACACCGAAAAGTAAGAAAAGTTGGCGGCATGGCGTAATAAGCGGCGGCGGCGGCGAACGGGGCCAGTACCTCACCGCACCGACGGGACAGTCCTGCGGCGTCTGTGAGCTCGAGGGCGGGGTGACTGTTTGCGCACTGACGGTGGTCAACCCAACATCGTTTCGTAAGTGGCACGTTTCGAAACATGATCCGAAGAACCGCGCGCCTGCGCAAGGAGTTCGTGTACCGCAAATCTTTGGAGGGCAAGGAACGGGAGTTGTACGAAAAGAAGCGGAAGATCCGGCAGTGCTTGGAGGAGGGCAAGGTGATTCCCACAGAGCTGCGGAATTCGGAAGCGAGTTTGCGCACGGAGATCGCGTTGGAAGACACGAACACCGCGGTGAACGGCAACGCGGCGGATGACGAGTACGCCAAGGCGAACGAACGCGACCCGAAGGTGTTGGTCACTACGTCTCGAGACCCTTCCTCGCGACTCACGCAGTTCGTCAAGGAAGTAAAGCTGTTGTTTCCCACCTCGCGACGAATCAACCGGGGTGCACAGGTGTTGCCTGACTTAGTCGAGCTGTGCAGAAGCAACGACTTCACCGACCTCGTTATGGTGCACGAACACCGGGGCGAGCCGGTGAGGGCCTTTCCCATGTACCGTTCCGTTCCGCCTCCCTGATTTCCATCACAACAAGACTGACCTGACACTTTCTTTTTCCCAATCAGGACGGTTTGGTCATTTCACACATGCCGTTTGGCCCCACCGCGTATTTCGGGCTAACGAACACGGTGATGCGGCACGACGTGAAGGACCAGGACATCGGCACCGTATCCGAGGCGAACCCGCATTTGGTACTCGAGAACTTCACCACGCCGCTAGGTAAGCGCACGGCGAATATTCTGAAACATCTGTTTCCATCGCCGAAGGATGGGAAGAGTAAGCGGGTCATCACTTTCGCGAACGATTCCGATTACATCGCGATGCGGCACCACACCTACGAAATGCCCCGGGGCGCCAGCTCATGCGCGCTAACCGAAGTCGGCCCGAGGTTCGAAATGAAGCTGTACCAAATAAAACTGGGAACAATCGACGCGGACGACGCGGACGTGGAGTGGTCCTTACGGCCGTTCATGAGGAGTAGCAAGAAAAAAAGACTGTAGTCGCTGATGGGGGTGTGTGACTAGTGTAACAAGGTACTATCGCCTCGTGGGTGTGACCGTACTCGTCGTACGTTTGAGTTCACCAAGTTGTTGATTTCTCAGAGCTTGATAAATGTATTCTCGCCATTAACAATCAACGAGAAGGTATACCTCTCGCTACGCCGACCCCTCGTTGACGTAGCAATCGTCCATTCCCTCCAGCGACCCTCCGGTTTGAATGCTGATGGGCAGGTGGTCCACACCGTTGAAGCGCTGTATGCCGCACACCCGCCCGAGGTTTTGCGGTGATCCGGAGTTCAGCTCCAGCACGTGCACGCACGCGTTTTGCGAGCAGAAAACAACCTGCTGTTTTCCCGAGGTCAAGTTCACCCCGCTCATCGCTTTTAGTAAAATGTCGATGAACATGCCGTGCACCACGAGACACACGGCGCCGTCTTTTTCTTTCCACCCATCCGCCATTTCCCACAGCCACTGTTTCACTTGCAAAACCCTCGCCTGCGCCTGCGGGACGGTTTCGCACCCGCTCTGTTCACTCCACCAGCCTTTAATAAGCTCGACGGGCACGTCGCAGCCTGGAAACTCCCTCTCCAGTTGCGCTTTTGTCAACCCCGGCCGTCCCACCACGCCCCCTACCGACCCCGGGCTCCCGTCGAAACACCCGCCGTGCTCGTGAATATCCGCCCGTACGGTGATTGGGACACCTAGTTTAGCAGATATGGGCGTCGCGGTGAGCATGCACCGCCGCATGGGCGACACGAGCAGTTTTTTGATTTGATGTTTCCCGGGTATCGATCCATCGGCCACCGCCCCGTCCCCGAACCGCTCCCCTACGAACTTCCCAAGCGCGGCGGCTTGTTTGAACCCAGTTTCAGTCAGCGTCGGATCCGAGTCGCGATCGGGGTTCATCAGGGACGGCACGGAAAGCGCGTTGTTCGCGCTTTGCGCGTGGCGCACGACGTAGACGCGCATCGTGTGTGGATTGACTTGACGCGTGTCAAAGACACGAGATGCGTCAACACGAGCGTGGGAAACCACGGAAGCGCCGCTGGAAGGCCAGACCACCCGCTGTTGTGGCGACACAACGCGCGACACTACACACACAGGAAGCACGCAGACGCGGGATGCGAGTTGGCTCCGTGGACGCCGCGAAGCGTGGTGTGCGCGCACAGGGCACGCGACGTTTGGCGAAAAGCGACATCGGTGAAAGTTGCTTTTTGGTCCACTCGTTTCTTTCTGGCCGCGTTTCCTGTCAATCAGTGTCAGCAATCAATGTCACCTCCATTGTGGTCGGCCCCGAGCGAGCGGAGGCACTCGGCGGCGGCGTCCGGTGCGGCGCGATGGCGAGCGTCGGTGGGGGTAACGGAAACGCCAAGGCGACGTCGTCGTCGTCGCTTCCGAAACCGTCCACGGTCGTTACCAACGGGGACGGCAAGCGCGGTGAGGGAATCGAGGTGCCACGCAATCGGGCGAATTTGAAAGGAACGGGTGACACCAGTTCCGACTCTGCGGGGCCAACGACCCACCCGCGATCCGGGAAACAGCTCTGGGGGCTTGAAAGCGTCCAGGCCGTCATGGCGGCTCCAAACCCCGCCAAACAACAAAGGTCGTTGTTTATGAGCGCGTACAAGTCCATGAAACGCGCGGCTGGAATCAAGAGCCGGAAACGCGCGAGTTTGGATGCCGACGAAAAAACAAACTCGAGTAAACTAAACGACGCGTGGAGTAATGGGGACGCCGAGGGTGATGCCGGGACGGTTGTTGATACGGGCAAATATGCTCCGGGAACTTCACTCAACACGGACGAAAAGGTACGGTCCACCGGAATCAGACACGCGGACCCGCAACGCACGCTGACGCATAAAGCGTACTTGGACGCGCTGAAATTGGCGCTTCCGAGGGACGTCAAGTTCGACCGGGAGAGCGGCGCAAACGGAGGGGCATCGACGTCGAGTACGACGTCGATGGTTTCGAAACACAAAGATGGGGTCAGGGACGACGCTGATGCGGTGGACTTTGGAGTTTTTTTCGCGGCTGATACCGGCGCCGAACACAAGGAAGGGGGCGTTCTGCCCGACGCGCCGAAACCGTCGCCGGCGCTGGGTCTCGTTCGCCAGGGTTTTAAAAACACCATGCGTGAGTTAGTGGGGGATATGCGCAAAAGACACGAGGGCGCGTGCCACACCGCGCGAGGCATGTTGGTTTCCTTGCACAGACTGGACGAGCTGGAACCGAGCGCGGTGGCGTTTGGCCGAGTGCAAAGAAGAGCGGACGCTGCGTTCTGGACCGGGTTGCCTCCCGTGAAAATGCCGTGCGAGTTTTCCGAACCGCGCGTTTCGAAAACGGAATCGGGACCGATGGTGAACGCGTCCATTGAGGCGGAGCGCGAGCCACGAATCGCGAGGGACTCGATTCCTGAAAATTTTGGTGAAACATACCTACCCACGAAAACCGCGTTGTTGTCCCCGAAACGCAAACCGCCGTCGGCGGCGGTCGTGGCGCGACGGTTCACGGCGAACGCGGAAACGAACTTTGCGTTTTTTCCAACCGACCCGCGTTCCGACCGACAACAGTCGCACTCAGCGCCCGTCTCGCCGAGCTGGCAAAACACGCATACGTTGTCTCAGGGTGCGCAAAACCAACAACGCTCTCCCACGCGCGCGTCGTCGCCGCACTTTACGGACAGATCGAATGGGTATTTAACTCACGGGATGAATCACCTGGGTGGCAACGCACGTCTCCTGCTGGATATGGAGACTCAAAACACCCGCAACGCCGTGGCGGATTTACGGCACAGCCACCGAAGGGGCGGCGACAAAATCCAACATGGGTTCTGGGACAGTCACCCAGCCCCAAACGAAAGTCGCCCTTCAACATCGCCAAATCTCGTGGCACGAGTAACTCTGGCGGGCTCGCGGGTTAAGCTTCCGTTGTCTATTACGAAACGGTTGGAAAAGGTGATTCGTAACGGAAGCGACGATTCGGACGATTCGGACGACTCGCTGGAGCACTCGCCCGTGCCTAAAACCTGGGTTTCGGGTCGCGGCGGGTCGCGGTTCGGAGCGACCACAACACACGAAAACGGTATGGGTAATCGGGGTATGGGTAATCAGTCTGACAATACGTCTCCGTCGGAAGCAGCGGTCACGGCGCAAAGGGCGCGACTCGCCGCTTCCGCGACGCGGTCGCGAAACGGGTTCGCGACGAAAGAGCGCGACACGAACGCTTCGCGGAACGGCGACGCGCGTTTCGCGCAAACGTCGCGAGACGACCGAGACGAAACCTCCCCGGCCGAAACCTCCCCGGTTGTTCGGTCTCGCCGGCCCGGTGACTTGGACTCAGTTCGCGAAATGCGCCGAAGGTTACAACGCACCTACGAAAAGGAAGCGCGGGACATGAAACGGACCGGGGAGCTCGTGAAGGAGTTTGAAACAAGGAACCCGGTCAGAACGGAAACGGCGTTCAGAACCGTTTCGAACGCGCCGCGATACGTATTGCAGAGGGACTCGTCGCCGTCGCCACCGAGACGCGGTGGGACTTCTCGTATGAACAAACAGTCCGAGGAAGACGTGTGGGAAGACCGGCTCGCCAAACTCGGCGGGTTTGACTCGTTCCAGGACGTGCCGTCAGGTGGTGCGCCTCCGATGAACGTAGCGCAGGCGCGTTTAAAAGCGGCGTACGCCATGGACCGGGCTTCTTTGTTGGATGATGACGACGAAAAAGACGAAATGAAGTTTCAGCCCGATTCGAATTCGAATTCCGACGCGCTCGTCGCCGCGCCCGGATTGTTCCGCGGAGTCATGGGATCGCCCGCCACAGCGCAGGCGGGATTCGACGCGCTTTCGCGACGACGCGACGCGCGAAGAGCGGCGCAGGCGAACGCGGAGACGAAACCGTGGACCGCAGGGCGAGGAGGAAGATAGGAACTTTTAGTAAAAAGCTTGAAACTCGTCGCGCCAATTATTTACCCGACCAGTTAGAGTAGAGAGTCGTTCATCAGCGGCGGCTGCCAGTGCGACGCGCGCGGGGGGCGCGGCATGACCGCGAACCACCCGCAGCTCGGCTCCGCGCTTTCGAACATCGCGGAGCTGAACCGGGTGTATTTGGAGCACCAGAGGGAAACCCTTCGTGTGGCCGAGGCGGCGGAGACACGGGAAGGTGGTTCGCGAAACGGAAATGGAGCGAAGAAGCGTAAACGCGACAAGAAGAAGGCGAAGCGCAAGGACAGCAAGAAGGCCAAGAAGGAGGGAAAGGGCAAGAAGCGCAAACGGGACAAGAGCGAGAAGAAACACAAGAGTCGCAAGAAGAGTAAAAAGGCTACGAAGTCAAAGGACCGGTCGTCGTCGTCCAGTGACTCCTCTTCGAGTTCAGGATCTGGTTCTGGTTCTTCCGATGCCGAATCAGACGGCGAATCTAGTGGCGACGCCGCCCAACGCCCGTCGGTACAAAACAAGCGCACACCCGAAGAAGAACTAACCGCCGGCCGCAGCGCGATGCTCCTCACGAAACAAATCTTGGCGAAGTTTCCCGACGTACGTGCCGATTTCCGGAACATTTTGCAGTCAATAGACTCGGGCGAAGCCGTGTCCGTGGCCGGCGTTCCCGACGAGAATTTGCGAAACTTGCTGGACGGTTTGTTCGACGCCCTCGGTTTGGTTAAACTGCCGAAATCGGGTGCCCGGTCGTTACCCAGGGGTGGTGATAAGCTACTCACCAAGCTATCACTGGTGTTCGACATGACTGAGGAGGAGCTGGCGCCGTTCGCGCGACCTCCGGCGGAGATCGCAAAGCCCGAGCCGCTTTCGAAGGAAACAGACACGCGCGCTCGCGACGCCGCGAGACACGAAAGGAAAACCGCAAAGATCGGCATGACCATCGAAGAAGCCGAGGCGATGCTCGCGAATGGCACGGTTCCCATGACGAGCCCGACGGGCACAAATCAAGAACCCGAAGCGACGCTCGTGAAGGAAGCGGTTCCCGCGACGAAGCCGACGGATACAAATCCACCAACTGTGGAAACCCAACAAATCGGTCCTTCCGGCCCTCCCCCCAAAGCTCCTGAAAAACCACCGCCGCGCGTGCTAGGGCCCGCGATGCCTCCGCGCGCGATGTTGGAGGCCGCGGCCGCGGACCTCGCGACCGATATCGCCAGTGCCGTCGGCCCGGCGCCTCCCGACATCGTCGAGGAGGTTGAGTTGGTGGGCGCTGAAGCCAGGGTGGCGGCGGCGAAGCGAGTTTTACAGGTGGTGCGCGCGAACGGCGATGCGTATGACGTTTTGGGTGTCACTCCAAACGAAAACACCACGGCGGCTGCTTTAAAACGCGCGTACTGGAAACTGTCTCTGTCCGTGCACCCCGACAAGTGCGACTACGCGCACGCGAGCGACGCCTTCGGCGCGGTGAAGAAAGCGCACGAGCTTCTTTTGGACCCTTCCGAGAAAGAAAGAATAGACAAGCAAAGAGACGAGCTGACCGCAAGAGAGGGCTTCGAGGAGTGGCTCGCGCACGAGCGAAGCGCCGCGATGTTCCGATTGAAGCGAGGCGAGGCGCTTCCCGGAGACGACGCGTTGTTGCGGGATCCGAGGGACGATGCCAAAAAAGAAAAAGGCCGCGACGAGTGGATGACCACGCTTCCGGAGCAGCGAAGACCCGTGGCAGGAGGTGAGCCTGCACAAAACGGCAAAGGCAACGTCAAGGCTTTCGCCATGAAAAACTTCGTACAAAGAGACGCGCGAACCATCGCGGACTGGACCGCGGCGCCGCGAGACGCGGAGGCGGTTGAGGCGCAGTTGTTTTTAGCCGCGCAAGAGGCGAAATATTCGACGCCGGTAGGTACCGGTGAATCTTTGGAAGATCTTCAGACCAAAAGCCTGGTGGAGCAGTACACCCTCGCTACTCGCGGCAAGTCATTAGTGACGCAGCACCAGGAAGGGGAAATCAAAGCGGCGAAGGCGGTGAGGGCGGAGGCGAAGGCGAAGAAGGCGCAGGCGAAGGAAAACGCAAAAAAGGAGAAGGGAAAAGGCGAAGAAAAAAAAAAAGACGACGACGACGACGGCACGGGGTGGTCGTACAAGCCCTGGAACCGGGAGACGGATTTGGAAGCCGGACGGTTGGGGTCGCACGTTTTGAAACCGGACGAGATGCTGAAGAAAGCGGGGGGGGACCTGAGTGGGCGGTTCGATAGCGGCGGGACGGCGGAGAGGTGACGCTTGTTTTGTCGATTTAGCACTCACTTTCGTTACCTCGCGCGAATTTTCAAAACCGCCGACTGCTGCAGCCCTGCACGCATCGCCTAGTAACCAATGGATGGCCCGATTTGGGTTCGACGCGCCTTGGTATCTCGCCGGCCACAACCCCGGCGCCGCGGTTTGGGTTCCCCGGAACTCACACCGCCGTCGTCCGGCGCGTCGCGTCGTCTACGCGCGAGGTCGCGGCGTGCATCTGCGTAGCAACGCAGCGACCCGCAAGTGGGGGAACACCGAGTCGGTGTGGACGTTTACTTCCACATCCTCGTCTGGCCCGACAGATTCCCCATGTCTACCGTGTCCGGCTCCGCGGTGGACCCGCGATGCGTGGCGTGGTGCAGACACAAAGTGAAACTGTTGGGCGCCGATGTCAACGCGTTGTGGCGACCGGAGGTACGTTAGGGTTTGCGTTTTGGGAGTAGGGGGGGGGGACACGTCGCAC